>JAAIGF010159161.1_pt1 | contig 257203 bp, 213 predicted proteins | sample 6487441 | NCBI WGS metagenome assembly JAAIGF01 (sample SAMN13974129, study PRJNA590717) | phyllosphere metagenome | biome: pepper field; feature: multiple bacterial spot infested pepper fields; material: pepper leaves; isolation source: leaves from pepper fields | host: Capsicum annuum ... | reverse complement strand
CATTTCGCCTTTTTCGACTTGCTCAACGACGGCTATTTTAAAGGATAGAGGATAATCACGTTGGGTACGTTTGAACTCAGTCATCATCACGTTCTCCAGATTTAAGTCAGGAACGTGTCAACGCTATTCAGGACGGATCAATGGCAGAAAAAAAGCCCCGACAAGGCGTCGGGGCCTGGTACTCGCAAGCAGACCGCTAAGGGGAATGCTGCGCGGCAAAGGGCATCGGGATATGCCAGACGGTGCCAACGCCTCATGCAGGCACAGTCTAGGAGGCGGATGTCGCAGAGGGAGCCGGTTCCGGGCTCAAGGCGTTTTTCATGGCCGCCACAACATCGCCATCAACACAGTAGTGCTGGAATTCATCCATTTCAGTTTCGGAACAGAGCGTGACACCCAATTTGCGATAACGCATCGGCGATGGCAACCATTGGCCTGCCGAGGTGTGCAATTCCTGAATACCACAGGCGCGGAATTTATGCAGATTGGTCAGCCTGACGCCCGCGCCCGCCATAATAATAGGACCGCAACTGGCCGCATTAAGTTCCCGTAACAACGTTAACCCATTTTCGGCACTTTGCTGCTGGCCGGAAGTCAGAACGCGGGCGACGCCCAAATCCGCCAGTTGATTCAGCGCCAGACGCGGATTCAGGCACATGTCGAACGCCCGATGGAACGTGACCGCCAGCCCTTCGCACCGCGCCATAACCTGCCGCATACGCGCCATATCAATATGGCCTTCTTCATCCAGAATCCCCACTACCAATCCTGGAAACCCCATCGACCTGATCTGATCGATGTCATACAGCATCGCCGTAAATTCCTGATGACTGTAACAAAAATCCCCTCCACGCGGCCGCACCATCGGGTGCACCGGAATGGCAAGCGTTTCCCGCGCCTGTCGCAATACGCCATACCCGGGCGTCAGGCCGCCCTCACGTTGCGCGGCGCAGAGTTCTATCCGATCCGCCCCCGCCTGCTGTGCCGTCAGTGCGCAATCAAGGCTATAACAGCAGACCTCCAGCATTGGCATATCCGCCTCCCTTGCAAAAAATAACGAAACCGGAAACACAACGCATTTCCGAAAGAATTGCCCGCTCATCACCCTATGCCGGCATGATACACGCCTAATACTGGCATCCCCTTGCCAGCGGCGGAGAGAGGCGTGTCACACTGGCGACAGGATTTGCGCGTGGAATATGACACGCCACACAATTTAAATGACCGCGAGCTAACCTACTGACCGGCCGACTGTTCGCTGGCTACGATCTCCTGAATACGGTAGGGATGAAATTTCAGCGTGACCCGCCCGTTAGTCACCGCCAGCGTCGGATTGGGCAGGCGTTCATGTTCACCCTGAGGATGGCTGAATTTCAGTTTAATGCCGGGAGTGGTCAGAGCCGCGTCCGGCAGGCAGGCCAACGCACGGGGATGTAAGGTAGCCGGGTCGCCGGGCAATACCAGCTCCACGTGCTCCCACCCTTCGTGCGGATAATGCTGATTCCCCGGCCACGGCAGTTCCACGCAATCAATCTGCCACGGCCCCACCGTTAACGGTTGATGAAGGATAAACAGACAGATAGGCCGGCCGTTGATCATGTTTTCCGACAGCAACGACCCACAGGCCAGCAACGCCGTACGCCATTGCTCCGCCGTACTGTTCTGATGACAGCGCAGAGAAATGTGGTCGGCGTCAAACGCGGCAAGGTCAAGTTCGAGCTGCTGTGCGAGTTGCTGAAGTTCAGTTTCAAAACGGGAAAGGTCATTCAATAAGGAGGGGGGAAGCGTCGACGGTAACAAAGCGGTCATTATTTCCTCATTAACCTAAATAAATAGTTTATCCAGTCTAATTTAACATAGACAGAAATAACCTCCATCTTTTTGCGACTTTGGTATCATACCGTGCTGGCATTAGCCCGACTTTCTTGTCTTTTCATGCCATTATTTGCAACGGTGGACAAACTTCATTTCAATCAAAGAATAATAACAACAAATACTGTTAACAAAATGACAGAAATATAATAAAAATTACAATGTATTGATTTTTAATGAATTTAAAAACCCGATGAGAGTATTCTTAAATATTCTCTGTAACATTGAGAAATAAACAAAAAACGGATAACTTCGAAACTACCCAACCTCCACTAAATGACCAAAGGGCATTTACCATGTTGCTAATAACCTTCTCTATGCTAGTTGTCATTGCCGGTTATTCACTGTTCCGTCATTTTAAAACGATGCAGAGCACGCGACTGAGCACGGACCGTCGACACAAACGACGTTAAATTTTTTATTAATACTCCCCTTCCGCTATTCAGGCTTGCCGGAAAGCCGCGCCTTTCACCTTAAATTTTATTATCGATAATGGCAGCAGACATCTCGCCGCATTATCGGATGCTTTGTTTTATTTTTATTGACGCCCCGTCAGGGGCGCTTGTCATGGTGCTCTGCTGACTACACAACCCAAATATGGTATAAAGAAAGGCTTGATTCGTCATTTAGGGTAAACCGGTGAATATTCAGGCTCTTCTTTCAGAAAAAGTCCATCAGGCAATGATTGCGGCGGGCGCGCCCGCTGACAGCGAAGCAATGGTTCGCCAGTCAGCAAAAGCGCAATTTGGTGATTATCAGGCAAATGGCATCATGGCGGCCGCCAAGAAACTGGGCATGCCCCCGCGCCAGCTTGCCGAGAAAGTAGTACAAACGCTGCAGCTGGATGGCATTGCAGCCAAAACGGAAATTGCCGGTCCCGGTTTCATCAATATATTCCTCGATCCCCAGTGGCTATCCGGCCAGCTGGAACACGCGCTGACCGCCCCGAAACTGGGTGTCGCTGCGGTTGAGCCGCAAACTATCGTCGTTGACTACTCGGCTCCCAACGTAGCCAAAGAGATGCACGTCGGCAACCTGCGCTCGACCATCATTGGCGATGCCGCCGTACGTACCCTGGAATTCCTCGGTCATAACGTTATTCGCGCCAACCACGTCGGTGACTGGGGTACCCAGTTCGGTATGCTGATTGCTCATCTGGAAGATGTGCAAAACGACAACACCAGCGATCTGGAACTGGCGGATCTGGAAGCGTTCTACCGTGAAGCGAAAAAACACTACGATGACGATGCCGTCTTCGCCGAGCGCGCCCGCGGTTACGTAGTAAAATTGCAAAGCGGCGACGAATATTGCCGTTCGATGTGGCGCAAGCTGGTGGACATCACCATGGTCCAGAACCAGCATAGCTATGATCGTCTGAACGTGTCGCTGACCCCAAATGACGTTATGGGCGAAAGCCTCTATAACGCCATGCTGCCGGAAATCGTCGCCGACCTGAAAGCCAAAGGGCTGGCGGTGGAAAGCGAAGGCGCCATCGTGGTCTATCTGGACGAGTACAAAAACAAAGAAGGCGAAGCGATGGGCGTCATCATCCAGAAAAAGGATGGCGGCTACCTTTATACCACCACCGATATCGCCTGCGCCAAATACCGTTATGAAAAACTGGGCGCCAACCGTGTGCTGTACTATATCGACTCCCGCCAGCATCAACACCTGATGCAAGCCTGGAGCATCGTGCGTAAAGCCGGTTACGTGCCGGAATCCGTCAGCCTGGAACACCACATGTTCGGCATGATGCTGGGTAAAGACGGCAAGCCGTTTAAAACCCGCGCCGGCGGCACCATCAAGCTGTCCGAACTGTTGGACGAAGCCTACGAACGCGCGCTGACGCTGATTGCCGGCAAAAACCCGGAGATGGAGCGCGGCGAACTGGCACAACTGGCGCAGGTGGTATCGGTAGGCGCGGTCAAATACGCCGACCTGTCGAAAAACCGCACCACCGACTACATCTTCGACTGGGATAACATGCTGGCGTTTGAAGGCAACACCGCGCCCTATATGCAGTATGCCTACACCCGCGTCTCGTCGATCTTCAAACGCGCCGGGGTGGAAGAAGCCAGCCTGACCCAGCCGATTGCGCTGACCGCCGAGCATGAACAAGCGCTGGCGACCCGCCTGCTGCAGTTCGAAGAAACCGTTACTACGGTGGCCCGCGACGGTACGCCGCATGTGATGTGCGCTTACCTGTACGATCTGGCCGGGCTGTTCTCCGGTTTTTACGAAAACTGCCCGATCCTCAACGCCGACAGCGACAGCGCACGCCAAAGCCGCCTCAAACTGGCGCTGCTGACCGCCAAAACGCTGAAAACCGGCCTGGATACGCTCGGCATCCAGACCGTCGAGAAGATGTAATTTCTGTCGCGCCTCCCCTTCCCGTCATGGGAAGGGGCCTTTCGATATCATCACGCATGCCTTCCAACCTGCGCGCAGTCCGGCTTATTGCGCACTGGTGGATTTGAAACTCTCCAGCGCCGCTTTTGCCTGATTTTGCAATAGCATGACTATCGGCGTGCGTTTGCTGCGGCTGTTGTTCGTCAGATAAGTACCGATCGCACGCAGCAACGCTTCCACACTCGCCTGGGATTTTTGCTGATGAAAACTCGCCAGCGCCGTATCAACCGGAACGATGTTCTTGCGGGTCGTGACCATTAACAGCTCATGGGTGGTGGATTGGTGAATAAATTCGTTATACCCCATCACGCGATTGATGCCGGCCATCACCACCGCGTCTTTGTCTATCGCGGCCGTCAGCCCATCGCTGGCCTCGGCAAGTGATTTACCGAACGCCTGGGAATCGGGAAGATGCAGTTGTTTGATGTGATTCTTGCTGTCTTCAACCGCCTCAAGCGATGACGTCAATCCCTGTTTTTCCAACATAGCGCCATCAACATGCGACAACGATCGCAACTTCTCTATATTGGCTTCAATGCCTTGCATCAGCTTATGTTCTTCATCAACCAGTTCGGCATACTGGTTTTGCAACTTCTCGATGCCATATTTTTTGTTGAATTCAGCAAGCTGGCGATTGGCCTGTTCATCATTAAATTTTCCCACCAACGCCCGGTGGTACTGACTTTTACGCTGTAGCAGCTCCACATATTTCGTTTCCAGCGTTTTCCTTTTATTTCCTGCGCTCAGGCTGCGCTGTTTCAGTTTTTGCAGGTATTTTTCTATGGTCTTACGTTCATCACGCAAAATACGCATTCGCTCGTCGCCGCTGCCGGCAATCGGCTGATTCCCTTGCAGCAGGGTCTTCGCTTCCGCTCCTTTAATGGCGCGGTATTCCGGCGGGTTGGCTTTTTTCCCTATTCCCAGTGTTTCCGGCTTTTCCGGCGCCATCGCGTCTTTCGTGCTGCCGATTTTACCCACCAGCTCGTAATTCCCCATGCGCCACTCGGCGGCGGTATATTCAAAGATAGTCTTATTAAAGAAATACAATGCTTTGGCCTTTACCACCACCCCAATGGACGCCACCGCTTCCGGCTTGAAGCGATAATCAATCATCAGCGGTTCGATCGTCTTGAACTGGCGCGCATCACGATCGAACCGGGCCTGCCCCCCCAGGTTCACCTGACTGTGCAGCATGGCCTTGCCTTCGGCGAAAGCCCCGGCGCTGAGCGCCAGCAGCAGTTGAGAACCCGCATTCACCCCCAGTTCGGCGCGCAGGCCGATCGCGCCGCTAAAATTGGCATGTTTGCCGACGGCCCATATACCGTCCTTGCCCTTCGCGTTCAGTAAAATATTGATATCCAGATTGGCTTTCGCCTCCAGCGAGCCATAGACCTCCAGCCCCGGGAAAATCGGAAATATTATCTCAACCTTGAGCGGCAATCCGGCAGCCAGGCTCTCCAGCGACAGCTGTTTCTCGTAACCGACCTCGCCGAACAACTCCGACGGATTCAGCCGCGCCGACGCGCCAAACGCCGAAAAATGCAGCTCATCCAGTTTCGGTCGGAAGGTTTTCACCGTCAGCCCGCTCTGCTTCAGGTCTACGCCGGAAACCAGAAACGTCACCGGACCTATCGGCAGAAAATCCATGAGCCCGGAGTTAAAACCGGGAATAAACTCCGTCATGTTGTTATCGTCGCTGGCCGGCCGGTTCGGCAACAGCGTCAGGTCCGCGTTATCGACGTGCAAACCGTCGCGGTTGATCAGCGCGTCGTTGATCCCCAACGAAAACAGCGACGTTTCTACACTGGCGGAAGCCACAGACCCCTGGAAGCCATCTGCGCCCATGCCGAGGCGCAGCTGTTTCGCGCTGCCGGTGACTTTAGCCAGCTTGAGCGCCGCATCGCTGGTCAACGTCATCGATTTGCCGTTCTCTCCGATCAGGAATTGCAGTTGCTCCAGCGTAAACCCGGAAAACAGCGCCAGCTTCTGCGGACCGCGCACAATGGCGGAAGAGAAATTCACGCCGTTGCTATCAATGCTGACATCATTCACCTCGCCTTCAACATCGATGGCTTTGATACGCAATGCCGCCTGTTTCATGGTGAAGCGTCGCTGGTCATGGTCGTAACCCAGCTCGCTGGCTTTCAGGTGAAAGGCCTGATAATCCGCCTCGAAGTGCCCGTTACTGAGCACGATGTGCGTTTTCTTCTCGCGGCTGTTGTAGCGAATACTCGCCGTACCGCCGGCCTTCACTTCGGAAAACAGTATGTTGAGGGTGGCGCTGGCCGCCGCCTCCCATTCGTCAGTACCGGCGCGCAACTCACCCTGCACTTTTTCCAGCATGACCCGATCGCCGAGCAACGGGATCCGCTGCCCGACGATCGAACCTTCACCGGTTACCGCTTTATTATTCACCGTTAAGCTTGCGATCATCCCGCGGATATCCAGTCCGGTCAGCGGTTGTAGATTCAGTTCGGCGTCGGTGAGGCTTAGCCCGTTCGTTTTGCTGATGGCCGCCTGCTTGATGGTGACGACGCCTTTGCTTTCATGAAAGTCATCCATACTGCCCGACTTAAAATGCCCTGTTTCATCAAGCTCCAACATCAAATGCGCGCCCGCATTCCAGCCATACAGACCAATGCCGGCGTAGGCGGAAAAGGTCATCCCGATATTTTTCTGGTACCTGGCCCGTATGTCCTCCGCCAGCACCGTGCGATTGCCGATGGAAAACTCCTTCAGGAAAAAGCCCAGCTGTTGCAGCCCTTCATTGCTGACCGACAGCGACGTCATATCCAACTGGCGCACTACAAACAAATCGCTGCCGAACACGATTTCCTTGATCAGGTTGATGCTTTCCTGCGATTCCAGAATCGCCCCGCCCTCCCACGGCAGGATCAGCGTCAGCTTGCCGTTCTGCCCCAGCGATCCTTCATGATCAAACAGCCGATAGCCGAGTGAAAACCCGGCGTGCAGCCCGCCCTGCGTCGTTTTTCCGTCGCTCTCCTGCTGGGTATTTTTCAGTTTTACGGAGCCGACCTTCAGCCAGATGATGTGCAAATCCAGGCTGGCGATCGCTTTTTTCTGTTCATCCGGCGATGTTGTTTTTCCTTGCTTGCCTGTCGTTGATGTCGGTGCGCTTTCAGCGCCCGGCCCCTGCCACCAGTTGGCGTAGAGGTACTGACCGAATTTGACCGCGCTGCTGATCGGATGGCTGGCCGCGTTAATGGCGATCTTGAGGATATCCACCACCTGCAACAGCACATGGGTAGACGCCCCTTCATCGGCAGCCACCAGCAAGCTGTGGCTAAAGCTGACCGCCCGTTGACTCGGCAGGTAGCTCGCCACCTTGCCGGCCAGAAACAAGATACCGGTTCTCACCGGCGCCGGCAGCGCTTCCCAGATGCCGATGGCGGTACTGAGCGCATTGCTGAACGAGGTCGCCTTATCGATGATTTTTCCAAACGACTCGTAATGCGACAGCATCTTCAGCGTCTGAGCATCGGCAAACAGCAATATGTTGTTCAGGCCCAGCGGCAGCAGATGGGTTTTCAGCAGAGAAAAAGTGAAATCGGACACGATGCTGCGCTGTATCGCCTGATGGGAATCCGGCCAGGCATAACGCTGCATCGGCACGGCGGGCGACGTTGCCAAACCGGATTCCCCGGTCAGCGGCGCCGCGGTCGACATCTGCTGCGCCTGTTGCCCCATGCGGGTCGCCTCGGCCTCCAGCGCCGGATCATCATTGATGCCTGCGCCATGCAGTTGCGTCGTGGCGCGCACCCGCCCCTGTGCCTGTTGCACCACATGACCCAGTTCATGCGGCAGATGGTGCGATTGCCCTGGCGCGAGATGAATATCGGCGCCCTGCGCATAGGCATGCGCGCCGTAGCGCGCCGGTTTATCCGAGTTATAGTGCACCCGGACGTGATCCAGCGATTGCCCGGATAGCTGCTCCATCCCTGACTTCAACGACGACGGCAGGCCGGTTTGTCCCGCTGACGGCGCCGACTGACGATTATCCGGCAGCGCCGTACCTCCCCGACGCGGCTTACGCTGCGCGACGGACTGGGTATGGTGGCGTTGCTGCCGCGATGCGGAATTAAAGTCAGCCATGTCGTTGCACTCTGGTCATTTGAATTTGGATGACGAATTTCCCTGACTGAACACCCCGCCGGGATACGCGCTTTTATTGGCCGCCCACCACTGGTTAGCCGCGGCATGGCTCTTGAACGAGCCAACGTAAGTCCAGTTCCCGCCTGCGGGTTTGACCCAGTAATAGCGATCGCCTTTGAGTTGCAAGGTAGCCGACGGCGATGCCCGATTATCCTGCAACGGCTGACGCGGCTGGCGTTGCGCCTGGCGCTGGGTCGTTGCGGTGTGATGCTGCAGACCGGCATGCTTCATGATGCCCCCCGCGGTGAATGGGTTAAGCGAATGGTTTTGTTGTCTTTCTGGAATTCCTGACGGATACCGTTCAGCAGATCGTCACGATGCACGACGCGTTCGTTGCGACGGATGGCTTGCAGCGCGCACTGTCGCAGTACGTTGACGATTTGCCCGCCGGACAGCTCGAAATCTTCGGCGATGCGCGATAAGTCGATATCATCGCCCAGTTCGCACACCCCCCGAAAGGCGTTCTGCCACAGCAGCAGCCGCTCTTGCGGACCGGGAAGAGCGAACTCCACCATGCTCTGGAAGCGGCGGGTGAAGGCATCATCCATATTGGCCTTCAGGTTGGTGGCCAGAATCACGGTGCCGGGAAAATCCTCAATGCGCTGCAACAAATAACCGGTGAGCTGGTTGGCATGGCGATCGTTGGAGGACTGGGTGACCGTACGCTTGCCGAACAAGGCGTCCGCTTCGTCAAAAAACAGGATCCAGTCTTTGTAACTGGCGGCATCAAATACCCGCGACAGGTTTTTCTCGGTTTCGCCGATGTATTTAGAAACCACCATCGACACGTCCACGCGATACACATCCCGGTCGGTGGCTTTGGCCAGCAACGCGGCGGTAAGGGTTTTTCCCGTCCCCGGCGGGCCGAAAAACAGCGCGCGATAACCGGGTTTGACTTTCTGATCGAGCCGCCACTCCTGCATCAGGGTATCGCCGTAAGACAGCCAGGCGCGGATCTCATTCACCCGGTTCATCACCCGATAGTCCAGAATCAGATCCTCCCAACATAGCGGCGTCTCCAGCGGATGGGCTGGAAAGCTCATGCTCAGTTCGGGACGCGGATGCTCGCCGGTAATCAGATACGTCAGCCAGCGGTCGCTGAGCCGATAGACGCCGGCCCAGGCAGGCAACGCGGGGTCGGCCGGCAACAGTTCGGTGACCTGCTCCGCCATAAAGCGGTGCCGGGGCGATAGAATATGCATCACCTCCAGCCGCCAGGCCGGATCATTGCCGGCAATCAGGAAATTAAGGGTTTGTCCGGTGGGAATGAACCCGCTGAACGCTTTATCGCTCACCCCGCCGAACTCGCTGAACCCCCGCTCGGTACTCAGGTTCAGCCCGAACAATTTATCCAGCACGTTGGGGCTCAAAGCGGGAGCGATAGTCAGCGCCAGCGCCAGCCGCTCAAACGTATTCAGTTCCCAATTCAGGACCAGATCGGCATACACGCTGACGTGATGTTCCAGCCGCGGCGGGGTAATTTCCAGCCAGTGGTTTTCATGCCCTTCATGCTTCAGATAACAGCCAATCACCTGACTAACCACCTGCGACAGCCAGTGCATTTCCCGGTAAAGCGCGGCAATATTGTGCTCGGGTGAAATCATGACCATGACTCCTTATTAACATTCTGCGGCAGCAAACCAAGCTGCATTCATGGCCGGGGCGCGCTCGTGAAAGAACGGCCCGGCATGAACCAACGCCAACGTTACGTCACCTTTGCGGCTTATGCCGCGTAGGCCGCGGCTTTTGCAGCCCCCAATCCAGCCGTCAGTGAATTCAGCAGCACGGTGGCGCTCGCCAGGTCGGCCTGCGCCGTTTCCAACTGCATGTTCGCCATGTTCACGGCCGCCAGCGCGGACTGATAGCTTTCCACCGCCCGTTGGTAGCCTTTCTGGATCAGGGTGAACAGCGCATTATCCTGCTGACTCTGGATAACCTGATTCAGTTGGGCGATATAGATATCTACCTGAATCGTGATATCCACCAGCGCGTCGCTGGATTGCTGATACGCCTGGCGGGCCTGTTCCATTGACTGGTGCGCCTGGATCACCTGCTGTTGCTGTTGGCTCTGCGCCTTGCTGCTGTCCGCCGTTGCCGTTTCGGCCGGCGCACTCATCAAATTGAACTGTTTTTCATACGCTGCCGTTTGGGCGAACTGCGACGCCTGCAGCTTCTGGTTGTCCTGCTGCGCCTGCGTCAACGCCTGCAACGCCCCCTCGACATTGCCGATCGCCTCCAGCACACGGCCGTACAGCGCGCCCGCCTGTGGCGAAGCGTCCTGTTCGCCCACCAGCAGTCGCCGCAATTGCGAAGCCTGCCGGAATTCGAGCGAGGAAATGCTGCCTGCCTCATCCGCCGACGCCGCGGTGGCATAGCTGCTTTGTAGCGCGGTCAGCGTCAATGCTACGGCGCTGTTGGCATCGGTCGTCGCCTGATTCAGCACCGTGACCAAATCATCGGGGATGACATTATTGGCTGCTTTCTGACGGTTAACGAACCCGGACAACTTCTCGATCACGTCCACCGAAAAAATAAGCTGTTCGATCAACACCGCAATATCGTCGGTGGTGTCTTTCACCTTATTACGGCTCTTTTCGGTCTGCTGTTGTACCTGTTGAGAATAGCGCCGCAGCTCTTCCACATTAGCCACCAGCGACTTGGCCTGATTAAGATGAGCGAGAGCGGTATCTTTTTTCGTGTCGGCGTCGCTGAGCAACGACGCAAAATAGGTCTGTTTGGCCGTCAATGCCGTTACCACGGCCGTCAGTTCGTTGACCCGGTATTGCGCGCTATTAACCTGATTCGTCAGCGCCTCAATCTCGGCATTTTTCTTTTCAGCGATGCCAATTTTCATATTTTTCACGGTATGCGCTCCTCACGGATTAGCTTTCGGTCTGTTGTTCGTTGTTTTCGTCCCCGCCGGCCGGCGCCGCCGTACTGTCGCCGGATGCGCTCACCGCAGGGGGCGTGCTGACGGAAGTCACGTCTTCACTGCCGGCCAGCGCCACCAGCACCGCGGGCGTTGTCGCCCACAGCGACGACATGGCGCTGGCGTAAGCGTTCTGCGCGACGTTGTCAGAGGGGACGGTGAGCACCACCGGCAGATAGTACATACCGGCGATCAACGGGGAGCCGAAGTTGTCGGTCATGTCATCCGGGATAGGCGCCTCCATAGTGCGAACCACCGCGCCATTGTCGATGTGCGTCGCTTTACAGTAGGCCAGTTGATAGTTGGCGCTGGATACCTGCGCCGCTATGGTCTTGTTGAAGTAGAAATTAATGAAGTTGCCGTTCGCGCTTTTTTCTTCAAACGAATCATCGGTCAGCAGGCCGCCGGTCAACGGCTGCCAGGCCGGCAGCAACATGACGCGAAACGCCTGCGCGCCAATATTGTCGGACTGAATGGTAAACAGGACGGATTTGTTATCCGTACTGAAACCAACGTCTTCCGCTACCGACAACGGTGTCTGCACGTTTACGCTCTGGGACGCGCTGGAAAGAATATTGCTGAAAGAATTGATGTATTTCTGGTAAGGCAGGCTCAGTACCATGTACAGATAGACCACGTAGTCCATGCCCGTGGTGAGCGGGTCGCCGTCAATATCGGTGATAGTCTTCCCATGATCCGGCAGCAGAATGGTGGTTTCATACGGCGCCGCCACCTGAACAAAACGCGATGTAGCATACGCGTTAAACAGCGCTTCTACCTGTTCCAGCTTCACCCCGGCGGATTTGTCCGCCCTGACGACAAACACATGGCAGACGGGGGCGGCATCCGGAATCGCGCCATCGTTTCCCTGATGCACGCCGGAGCCTGCCGGATAGGTTGGGAACGGTTGCGAATACGGGGTGAAACTGACCGTAATGCCATCCGCCTTATCCGTGACCGCCGCGGTCAGGCCAAAATTGAGCGCCTGATTACTGTCGGTCACGGTTTTCCGGATGGCGTGCATTTCCCGTTTAGCGTCCTCCAGCACGCCCTCAGCCTGCTTTTCAGCCTTACTGGCGCCGGCCACCGCTTTCTGGCCGGTCACCGCCTGCGCCGACAAGGCATCAAACTGGGCATTGGTGGCCGTCAGCAGCGTTTTTAAGACAGACTGGGACTTGGTCGCCTGATTCAGCAGGTCGGTGGCGATAATCTCCGAGCTGGCCGCCGCCGCATCCATCGCCTGTTTCGAAACATACTCCGCATAATTCGCGGTGGTGCGGATGAAACTGTTGGCTTCCAGCGTCTTCTTGTAAATATCGGTGCCATAGCACGCCGCGGCGGCGATATTCAGCGCGCTGCCCAACTCCGCCGCCAGTTTCGAAATCGCTTTGGCGGCCGTCTGGATATTGACGGCGGCCGTGGCGCTATTGGTCACGGTGGTCGCCGTCGCGGTCTGAATCTGCGTGGATGACGACAGCAGATTCGTCAGTAGATTATCGTTTTTGACCCCTTGCTCGCTGATAACCTGGCTGGCGAGAAGTTGCGCGCCGGTGGCCGTCAGGTTCTCGATGGCGTTCAACTGCGCGCCCTGCGCGTAATACAGGCTGTACTGCGCGCTGTACAACTGTGATTGCAGTTGCTGCTGTTGCGTATACAGGGCCGAGAGGGAGTTTCCCACCGTGTCCTGCAAGTTTTCTCTATACGAATTCATAGTCTCACCTTCCCCTTCATTCGTTGATTAACGATTTACGGCACACCGATTCACGGCACATCGACTCACGGCACATCTAAGCAACCCGGCGGTCAGACTGGCCAGGTGACATAAATCGGTTTGTTCATCCACGGTAACCGTACAATGGTGTACGACAGCGATGAGCGGCTGATCAGGATGTCGTACGATCGTCGCGTTACCACCAGTTCCCAGTACTCGCTTTTTTCCGTCAGCGCGCCCTCCCTGACCAGCCAGTTTCCGCGAAAACCCGCCACGGACGTCTTGCCTATCGCCGGCCAATACTGCGCAATGGCCTCAATCAGGCTATGAATGGTGGCGATCTCATCACTACTGATATCGACACCCGCTTCGAGCGGATGCGACAGCGGCAAGCCGCACAACAGTTTGTTCAACGCCAGCTCATGCTCTTCACTATGGCTCTGACCGGTTATCAGATATTGCAGGTAATGCACGGCGGCGCGCTGCGCATCGGCGCTGACAAACGCGTTGTCGCTCACCAGCCGTAACCGCTCGAACAGCGGCCTGATATAGCTCTGCAACAGCACCACGCCGGCATTTCCGACCACCAGCGGCATCGTTTGCGGAGCATCGTCATGGCGTGCGGGTTCTGCCGCCCGTGGTCGGGGCAGAGCGCGTGCCGGCGCATCGCCCCGCGCCAGCTCGTCGATCACCGCATCGAGCGCATGGCGCAGGCCGTGCCCGGCGGGCAGCCCCGGCGCACGCAATGCCCGACGCAACTGGGCGCGACTGCACCCGCCATCGCGCAACAATCGCCAGAACAGTTGCCTGACCAGCGCGTCGGTATCCATGCGCCCGTTGCCGGGCAGCAACCAGACATCCAGCAGGCACGCCAGCAAACACTGTTGCCGCACCGCCTGACTGACCATCGGCAACGCCAGCCGCGGCAGTAATGCGCGCAATGCCTGTACGGTCTGTATTGATATAGGTATGTCAGAATGGGCGAGCGCCTCCGCCACCGCGCTCAATGACAGATGATTCAGCAGCCGGGTCTTTACCGCGGGTTGCGGATAAAGCGGCCGGACGCATTGTGCGAAATGACGGGGCGCGCGCAGCAATAGCGTCATCAGCCAGGTCTGCTCATTGAATGGGATACCGCCCGTCGCCCTTGCCGATGCCGGCAACGTTCCATGTGTCAGCCAGCGCGCCAGCACATTTGCCGTATCGGGCCACGGCCAGCAGGACTCGCCGGGAGCCGTCGCGTCCGAACGCGCCCTTTCCTCCGGCGCGGCCGATAGCGGCGTCCCGGACGAGTCGACCGCGTCGCCACTGTTTTTTGGTGACGGTGTCACTAATCGATTGTCGTATTGGTCGTCACGCACTGCCGCCGGCGCGTCAACCACACTCAGCCAGCGGCGCCACAGCGCATCGGCTTTCGCGCCATCTGATGCCGTCGTCGCACCGGTCAGCCGCTGCTGCAACACCGTTGTGATCTCGTGTGGATAAACCGGCTGTTGCCGGCACCAGCGCAACAGCAGCCGCGCCATAAACTCGTCGACATCCGTCAGGCTGCCCGTCAGCGTGCGATGCGCCAGCCAGTACCTCCGCCATGTCTGACTTAATTGCAGCCAGAACAGCTGGCGAAGACGAAACAGCAAAAAAGCGTCGGAAACCGGTTCGACACCCACCGAGCGGGACAACGCCTGACGCGTCACGCTGACCAGGTCACGCCACAGCCGCTCCCGCTGCTCCGCGGTACGCCAGGCTGCCGGCAACCCCTCCGCCAGCCACTGCTGGCCTTGCGGCGTCCGGCTCAGCGCCTCCAGCAGCCGGTCGGCCTGCGGATGACTCAGCAGGCTATCCGGTCGGATCGCCGGCATGGCGACCGGACGCGGGCGCGCCAATTCCCCGCCGCCGGCCGCCAACGCATTCATGCTACTTTGGGCCGGCGCCGAAGCGCGCAGTAAACCCGGCGTTGCCGATGCCCGGCGCCGGCGGGCGGAGTAGTTCAGCAACAGCGGCGCCAGCGCGGCGTCCAGTTGGCCGAAGGTTCTGTCGGCACGGGCATTGTCACGCCACTCGGCGACGATTCTCGCCGCTGGCGCGGCGGTGTGCCGGGACAAGATCGACAGCAGGCGGTGCATCCATCGTCTGGCATTCTGCGGCCCGTCAAGATCGCTCAGCATCGCCTCGACCATCGCCTCCGCCAGTTCCCGCGTCACGCCGACCAGCCACCGCTCCTGCCGCTGCCAAACCTGAAGCGCCGCCAATAACGCCATCGCCGGGGCGCACAGCGTCGTGGACAACGCCGTCATCAACCGCTGCAGGTCGGACAACGTCACGCCACCGTCCCCCGCCAGCGCGGCAACCAGCCGCTGACTCAGTTGACGATTATCGGCGTGAGTCTGTCGTACCTGCCGCAATACGCTCCGCAGGCGGTCTGACGAGGACGGCATCAACAACACCGCGCGCAGCCCGGCTCGCCCGAACGCGGCCTGAGACGCCCAATCCTGACGGCGCGCGCCGTGCGCCACAGTGCCGTCCCGCAGATAACGCCCCAGCGGCTGCCAGAGGCTATCGTCACGCTGATGCGCTTTCAGCTGTTGCTTTTGCAGTTCATGCAGAATCGCCAGCAGCTCAAAGTGGCCCGGATGCAGTTGCTGTACCGACGCCTGCGTTAGCATCGTCAGCAACAGCGAATAGGCGATACGCGTCCGCTGGCTCAAGGCGAGCAGCGTCTCCTGCACAAACTGACGACGGCTGAAATGGCTGCCGGGGTTCACGAGCAGCCAGGCCAGCGACACGTCCCAGATGAGCCGGGAAGGACGGTGTTGCTGGCGGAGCGACATCTGCGTCCGGGTGACATGCAGCATGATGAAGCGGTGGTCCTGAGGCGCCAGCACCTCCACCACCTGCGCCAGTTGCGCCTGATTCAGATGCCGCAGCAGGTGGTCGCGTACCTCGGCGGCGCGCCCTTCCTGCCGCAACAACGCCGCGGCGCGCGCCCGGTCCTGCCCGGCCAGCCGCATCAGCAACTCCGACAGGTGGATGCCTTCGCGCTGTTGCTGCAATATCGCTTCGCGGCGATGCAGCAGGCGCTGCAAATCACCCCATAACCCGCTGTCGTCCGGCGTTTCCGGCCGGGACACGTGCGCCCCCGCCTCGTCTTGCTGTAACCGCACCAGCGCCCGCAGGAACGACGGCGCGACCGCCCCGTCGCGCTGCAACCGGCTGACCGCCCGGCTTAGCTCGGCAATCAGCGTCTGAAAATCCAGTTGATAATGCTGTGCCATCTGCCACAGCGTCGAATGCACGAACTGCTGCGTATTGAACAGCGTGCCGCGATCCACCAACAGGTGCGTCAGGATCCAGTACCAGAGATGGGCGCCAAACCCGCTGTCCTGCCGGCGCACAATGGCATAGTGCTGCTGGCTGTCGCGCACCTGATCGGCGTAGCGGCAGATAAAGCGCGCATGCCAGGGCTCCAGCAACGTGACGGTACGGCGCAGGCGGTTGTCGCCCCACTGCCACGCGATACGCCGCCGCGCCGCCGCTTCCTGACCGGCGTGCCGTACCAGCGACGCCAGTTGGTGCGGCTGTTCGTCCAGCAATTGGTCCACCAGCGACAGCAGCGATGCGCGCTCGTGGTTCCACCAGGGCGATGTTCCGTGCCGCAGGAACCAGCGCAGCGTTTCCCGTGCCGTCGTATCGGCGTCGGTTGCCGGACCGGCGGGGACGCGCGCAGGCAGACAGCGCACCTGCTGTTGCAAAAACGCCCTGCCCAGCGCGTCCTCCAGCGCGGCCACCAGCCGCTGCGTCAGGGTTTCGTCCAGCGACAGCAGCGGCACGCTCCCCAGATCGACCTCCAGACGCTCGATACGCCAGCGATCTGTCGCCGGGCAATGTGCATCGAAAAACCGGCACAGAATCTCCGGCATGACCTGATGGCTCCACTGGCTCAACGCATTTTGCAGCGCCACCGCGTGCGCTTCCTGATCAAAGCGGGTTTGCCATTCGCAACGCGCAATCACATGGTCGGACCCCGTCATGCATCCTCCCGGCCCAAGGCCTGCAACGCGGCCATCAATGCCGATTGCACCGATGACGTCGCCGCCGGCTCTGTGTTCGCCGACTGAGCCTGACTGAGCTGACGCTGTTGATTGAACCAGACGCGATAAGCGTCGATCAGCGCCGCCATTTGCGAGTGGTTTCCACGCGCGACGCGCAGGCCGATATGCGCCGGCCAGTGCAACTGCTGCATGAGCGCCAGCCCATTCAGCAACGCGGGCTGGCCGGTCAGCGCTACGTAATCCGGCAGCGCCAGCGTCGCGCCAAGCCAGCCGCCCGGCGGCGTTAGCGCCGTATCGTCGGTTCCCGTCGGCGCGCCCGCCTCCGGCCGCAACAGGGTATGCTCCACCAACAGCGCCCCCTGCCGGGACTGACTCAGCCAGACCAGTTGATCCACATACTGCTGCACCCCTTCGGCTCGCATCCCCTCCGCCTCGCTCGGTAAGTTCAGCACCGGTTGTACGCCGATCAAGACCGCCAGACCCGACGAACTTTTCCGCACCGAAACATCGCCGGTGACGTGATCGTCATCGGCCGATGGCACGTAGGTCCCCGGTGCCGGCGACGGCAGCCAGGCAAGAAACAGGCGGTCCTGCAACAGTCGCGCCAGCGTAGCGGCCAACATCCGCAAATGACGCGGCAGCCCCAGCAGCAGAGCGCATTTCAGCTCAAATACGCTGACGTCGGCGTACGCCTGCGGCGGCAACCTGGCCTGACGCTCCAGCGCCGGCAAGTCCCACTGCCCGTCATGGCGCAATAGCCGTTCGTCATCCCGGGAGGCGGCAATCACGCGCTGATTGCCGTCCTGCCGCAGCACCCCATCAAGGAGGCGCTGACGCCAGATTGCGCCTGACGCCGGGTCGCTATCGTCCGGCGACGCGGGCACCGAATCCAGGTAATGGATCAGCGCGTCACGGTGGTCAAAGCTTCTCTGGTATACCGACGTCAACAGAGCGCTCACGCTGGCCGGGCACTGATTCAGCCACTGGCGATAGTCTGCGTCGCCCAGTCGATAGCGCCCCGGCGACGGCAGCGATTGGGCGCGGGTAAAGTCGCACGCCTGCGCCCGGCGGTAGGAAAGCGCCTGTAGATTTTGCAGCCAAATGCTTTTGACGAAGATGCGGCTCTTCAACCTGCCGCCGAACCATTGCAACCCATCGATGATGTCGTTGTAGGCATCGGCGGGTTCGCCATGCCGGGCCAGCAGGTGGCTGAGCATCGCGTCCCGGCGTTGTTCCGCGTCCTCCGTGTTTTCCATCGCCTGCACCAGCCCGTAGTGGTAAGCGTTGAACGGGTCGCGCTGAAAACGTTGCCAGACCAATTCCGCCCGCAGGCGCGGGTCGTCGGGGTCCCCCGGATAGAAATACTGATAGCGCGATTCGCCCTGTAGCAGCGCCTGAACATCCGGCACGTCATACAGCGGCTGGCAGAAAAAAGTACGGATGGCCGGCTCGGCGGGCAGCCCCGCCAGCGGATCCGGTTTTGCCGACGGCGGCGAGGCGTTATCCGGCCGCAACGTTGGGGTGCGGGTAAAGCTGAACGAAAACAGGTTGCAGAGGTTTGCCAACTGCGAGAACTGGTTGGCAATCACCTGATCGAACATCAGCAGATAGCCCTTCAGTTGTCGCGCCTGCGCCACCCGATAGTCCGGCGTATCCGCCTGCAACGAATTCGGCCCGACGGCATAAATGTCTGGAAACGTGTTCTGGATCGAATAGTAGCGCTCGATATCGCGATAGCGCCCGGACGGCAGCGGCGGCGCCAGATCAACGCTTGCGTCCACGCTGCTGGCCTGATGCCACGCATGGAGCTGCGCCAGCGCGTTGAGCGCCGTGATGTTGTCCGGCAGCGCGGCGGCGTTCCCTTGCGGGTTCGCTATCTGTGGGACGAAACGCAGACGGGCGATACAATCCGCGGCGATCGTCAGGCTGGTCACCCCCGGTTGATGGCTGAATTGCCCTTGCTCGACGGCCAACACCCCCGGAATACCGCCGATCAGCACCACGATATCGATCAACTGGATGGTATTCCGTTTACCCGCCGACGCACTGTTGCCGGCCATCCAGCCGTTTTCCATCATCGGGCCGTTGAAGATTGCATCAGGCTCAATGCCCTGCTCCCGCAGTTGTCCATACCCCGACTGCTGTGCCAGCGGGCTGACGTAATCGGCCAGCGCCCGATCGATACGGGCATAAATCTGCTGCGCGTCCGCCTCCGGAGACAGTAATAATCGCCCGTTAATCACCACCGGCTGTTCCTTCAGCAGCGTCGGCGGTAAAAAGTATTCCCCGATATTACGCTGGCTGTTCAGCAGGTCATGCACCCGCGTCGCCAGTTGCCGGGCCGCCGGGTCGCCGCCGCCCGGATCGCTATTGGCGATAATCGCCACCTGATACAACCCGGTAGGCTGCTGCTGTTGCATCACCGCGCTGAGATAGAGGTTGTCGACGTCAGGGATGCGATCAAGCACCAGACGCCGATAGTCCTCTTCGGTGATCGGTCCGGTGGTCAGAATCTGTTCCGCGGGGAAGAACTGCCGCGCGTAATCAATCTGGTGATTAGCCTGCGTCAGTACATCCTCAATCGGGAAACTGTTGACGTAACCCAATTCCGTCAAGGCATAGCAGAGCTGTTCCAGAATCGTGACGCCGGGATCGCTGTCGTTGTAGTTGCTCCAGCCATGACCGGCGATGGCCTTGATATGTTTAATCCCTTCCTGTTTGAGGAAGGTGAAGTTCTGCTCCGCCGGCAGCGGCCCGGCATTGATGCTGTTTGCCTCTACCTGTTGGTCTAACGGCAACGGCGCGGCCATATCGCTCATGCATACACCTCCGTCAGCGTGTTTTGCGGCATCGTCACGGCGTCCTGAGTCATTGACGACGCCGACAGCCCGGAACCGCCGGCGCGAATAAAGGTCAGTTGGTGGTCCAGTGCGGACACCAGCACCTGATCTTCGTCGGTTGGCTGCAACAGCGCGTCCTGCGACGTTGTCCCACCAGACGGCGCCGCCGGAGCCGCGGTTTCAGGATGCGCCGGCGCCAGTTTGCGCAATTGCAGTTGCTGGATCGCCGCCACATCGTCAAAGCGGGTCAGGACGCTCGCCATCGCGGCGCTGCTGACGCCGGTAGCGATCGGGTATTGCGGCTGATCGGCCCGAATCCAGGGCGACAGGAACAGGTTGATGCTCTGCGTCAGCGCCTGCGCCAGATCGTTGGCGTTGGCCGTCGCGCTGATCACCAGCGTGGCGACGACCTGGACCGGTTCCGGGCGCAAATTGCACACGGACGCCTGCGCCATCGCCGACTGCCGGGACGACAGATACGCCAGTATCTGATTCAGCCCCTCACGCGGCACCGCCGGACGGAAAGCGCCCGCCGCACTGGCGTCGTCATATCCCTGCACCACCCCGAGGCGGACCTCGCCCGGGCGCGTCGCACTCAGGTTCTTCACGAAAAACAGGCCGGAATAGGCTTGTCGGGCCAGCAGAGCGCCGTCCCACTGGTTATGCATTCGGTCTTTGGTTTTCAGGCGCTGGCTGACGCGCTGGCGAAACAGCGTGTCGTCTTCCGCCGGGAATCCCCCCGTCGAGTCAAACGGCTGCACGATAGCGGCAATCGCCGGGTTTGCCGTCGCCAGCGCGGTGATGCTGCCGGCCGCCAGCCGCGGCTGCACGCCGGCGGGCAACGTCGTCAGCGTTTGCCGCTGCACCCGCATCCCCTGCGTATTGCAATAGACCACTCGTACCCGCCGCGGCGCAGATTGGGTCAGCAGCAGCCAACCGCGCTGTGGCACTGCGCCGGGAGCGTCGGCCTCGCTAGCCAGCACCGGCGTATCCAGCGCCATATCCGACGGCAGATCCAGCACGATCACCCCCGACGCGCTCAGGCCGCCGGTCTGATCGCTCAGTACGCCGAGCGGCTTCCAGCCCGTCTGGCTCCAGTAATACATCGGTATCGCCGCAGGCGACGATACCGTTTCAACCTCTTGCGCCAGTTCGATGAACAGGCTGAGACGACAGGGCGGCGCCACCGCCGTCAATGGCATGAAGACCGCGCAAGCCGCCTGACAGACCCCTTGATACAGCGCCAGCCCCGGCGTTGCTGTCGCCGCGCCCGGCTGTAACGCGACATCGGCGAGATTGACCTGCGGCGCCGTTGCGCCTGTCGACTGGCTGAAATAGCGATAACTCGTCAGCGTACCGAGATGCACCAGCGTAAATGCCTGCGTCAGCGTCTGTGGCTGAGTAAAATCCAGCGTCTGCCGGGCCCGATAGCTGGCAAGCACCTGGGTGACCTTCGGCGCCCACGGCGGATTCGGCATCGCCGTGGTATCGCCTTTACCCCAAAACGACATCAGCGCCTTGGCGTTTTCCAGGCTAATGTCAGCCACCAGTTGCGGGTACATGCCAAACCCAAAAGCGGGCGACGGCGCGCTGATCGTCATGCGCATCTGGGGCGACGGTATCGCCGCCGTGGCGTCGTCCGCAGGCGTGCGCCACGCTATCCCCGTCGGGAAACGGAAACTGAAGGTGCTGGTGGGCGCGTTGGCGTTTACCTTGCCCGTCTGCGTCTGGGCAAACAGGCCGCCGGTCGTCTGAACCGCATCATCCGAAAAACGCCGGGTCGGGTGCCAGAACCACTGCAGAATCCGCTGGAGCCATGAACGGCGTTTGGGCGGCTGCGGCAGCGGAACGTCATCGGCAGGCGGCGCTATCGTCAGGATGGCCGGTTGCGTTTGCCATCCCGTCGCCGTGTCGGCCTGCCAGTCGACCTGAAACGCGGTATTGCTGAATGTGGTGGCGCTGCCGCCGTGTTTATCGAGCCAGCGGTTATACGCGGCGTAGTACTGGCTTAAATCGGTCGGCGGGTGGTCCCAGAAAAATTGCAGGCTCAGCTGCGTCAGCGGCTGGCTGAACACGTCGGGCGCGCTCAGGCAGCAACGGTCGCCGAGCGCGGGCGTCGGCCCGAACACGGCCATCGGCTTACCGGCCGGCAGCGGCGCGCCGTCGTTGAGCAAGGTCACCGCCGGGCTTTGATTCACCGCGACCGCGATCTGCAACGTCAGCAACCGCGGCGCGTGTTGCAAATCGACCGTCGGCGGCAGCCATAACCGGCAATAAGGCAGCGCGGTATCAAATACTGAGGATGGCGCCACGGCAAACGCCGCCACCGCCGGGAATGCTTCGTCCAGCGTCACGACCACGCTTATCTGCGCGGGCGTGTCACCCTGCTGCCAGCGGCAATGCGCGGTGACATCCAGCCAGTGTTGCGCGCTGCTGAGCGCGACGGCCGCCTGTTGGTACGCGGCCACGTCGACGGGCTGGTCCAGCGTGAGCGTGAGCGTCAGTACGCGCTCGCCGGCGCTGAGGCAAAACATCGGGCTGGCGAATGCCAGTCCTTGCGTTCGCGCCTGAACGCCGTTGCCCCCAAACCAGTCGCTGGCAAGGATGTGGCGATGCGAATCGCGCCGGACCTGTGTGCTGTCGGGGAGCGTATCGACATAAAGTTGTTTGTCGCCGCTCTCGCCCGGCGCGTAATAACTGTTGATCACCGCGCCCAGACGTATCCCGTTAATCTCGGTGTCTTGCGTACTGGCAAAGGTTATCGGACGCTGGTCGGCGTCGGTCCCGGCGAGAAACGCGGTGCCGGCCGCTATCGTCACCGGCGCCTGCCCGGCGACGAGCGTCAGGCAGAGGAAGGTCTGATCCGACTCCGCCGGACGCGGCTGCTGCTGTAACAGCGTCCGGTAATAAAAATCGAGATGGCGGCGACTGAAACTGTTCAGCCCGGTCTGAGAGAACTGCAGGAGCCGGTTGAAGGCGATGACCAACGCCGTATCAGGAAAATCGTTCTGCTGGTCGCACAGGGCATAAAAGGCGTCTTTGGCGCTGGTGATGACCTGCATAAAGAACGAAAACACCTGATGATAGAGCGTTTCGAGCAGCGATAGCGCCGCCAGCATTGACGCCGGACGCGCGATTTGCGGGCCGCGGTTCTGCCATAATTCGCCGAATTGACCGACATCCGGCGTCGTCAGCGTCCAGCCCGGCCGCGCCTCCGCCAGATAACGCTGCGCGCTGATGCGCTGCCACAGGCATTCGGACAGCGATTGCGGGATAGCCTCCAGCACAAACTGGCGCAGCGGGTAGGCCGCCGCGCTCTGCGATAAATACACGCCCCAGGTGTTGATGTGCCCGAACATCGTATCCAGCAGCAGCAACAGCTGGTGAACGGCCTCGGCGCGGTTGTCGGGCGTGTCTTCCGGCCCGGCCTGACGGTTTAGCAGGCTGAGTTTGTACTGCGACAGGGGGCGCTGTAACTGACTGAAGCGAAAATGCAGCGGCTGATACGGCGTTTTACTGATCACCGCCAGCAGGATGGCCGGGTCTTTCAGCATCAGGGCGCGCCAGTTTCCCGCCGCCTGATTCCGGGCATCATAGAACACGACCAGATCGGCGATAGCCGCGGCAAACGCCAGGCGATCGCGCATATCACGATCGTCTATCGCGAGGCTGTCCGGATCCAGGCGGCGATTGATCTCGCCAAGCAACGTGTCGCTGTCAACGCTGGTGCGCACCCTGCTGCTCCACTGTCAGATTGGTCCCTTCAAGCAGAGAAAACGGGAACACATGATTGTGCCGCGTATTGGTCTGCCTGATGATGTAATCGATATGAATCGCCACCATCGAGGCTGGCTCGGGCAGGAACGTGACCTCCACAGACGCGACGCTGATGCGCGGCTCATCGTTCAGCAACGTGGTCCGCACCGACTGCGCGATTTCATTTTGTAGCGTCGCGTCCGGATGGCGAAACAGGAAGCTGCGCAGTTCGCTGCCGAAATAGGGCAGCAGGCTGCGCTCCCCGCGCTGCGTCTGCAAAATCAGGTCGATAGACTGGTTGATGTTGGCTTCGGCGCTATTCATCGCCACCTGCCGGACAGCCCCGGAAAATACCGGGGGAAACTGCCAGCCACGGCCGAGAAAGTGACTGTCGTCCATCCGCTATCCTCCGATAATCACCGTGAAATCCCCCAGCATGAGACTGCCGCCGTGCGCGGTGCTGTCGCCTATCCGCGCCGCGGGCATCCCGCCGATCAGCACGGTGGCTGACCCTTTGATAATGCTGTCCGGCGGCCCGACGCACACCAGCATGTCGCCCACTCTGGCGGCGGGCAGCTTGCCGATCAGCACGGTTGGGCATCCCGGCCCGACAACCGGCCCGCCCACATGGGGTATCGGCGGCAATCCCGGCGTAACCATTGGGCACTGGTGAAAGTCAGTCAGTCTTGCTGCTGGCGGCATCGCATCCTCTCCTTTATCGGTTGATCATCATCGATCAGTTTCACCATCGATCAGTTGATCATCACCACGGCGCCTTTGAGGGTCAGCTCGGCGCCGCCCTGAACTTCGGCGGTGGCGCTGCCTTTGGCGTTAAACGACATATCGGCGCTGGCGTTAACGTTCAGACCGGAGACTTTCACATCCCCTGACGACGCCTGAACCGTCACCCCCAGATTGCCTTTGATATTGACCTTCTGATCGGCCTGAATATTGATGGTGGACGGGCTTTTGATATCGATGCCGGACGACGACATCGTGATGGCATTGTTGTGCTGGTCGGTGATGCTGATTTGCTGTTTTTTGTCATCCAGCACAATGACGTTATTGCCCTTCGTGGTGATCGTCATGATGCTGTCCTTGTCATCGAAAACGATGCGCAGCTCGCTCTTCGTCACGATCGCTTTTTTGCTGTTTTCCGCGTTCGGGGTCAGTTCGCTGTAGGGTTTGCGGTTAGCGCTGTACACACTCCCGAGGATGATCGGGAAACGCGGGTCCTGATTAAGGAAACCGACAATCACTTCATCCCCGACTTCGGGCAGAAAAAAAGCCCCCACGCCGCTGCTGGAATAAAAATTCGCCAGCCGCGCCCACAGCCCCTTTCCGCCGTCATTGAACAGCGGCAATTCGACCAGAATGCGGTAAGCGTTGTCGGGATCCTGATCAGTCTTCTTCACGGTGGCGTTGTACAGCCCTTCAACGCCGGGCAGCAGCCCCGCCGCCGACGGCGCCATGACATCGTGCTCCTGCACGAACCACAGCGGCGATAACCCCAGATCCGCGCAGGTAAACCAGTTACCGTCGGCGTAATCGTGTTCGATGCCGGAAACAAAATAATCGCCGTCAAACCGGCTACCCATGCCGCTGATGGTCAGGTAGTTCCCGGCGGTCACGGCGGCATCGCCCTGAAAGCGAACCTCGCCGGTGATCTTGGCCAGCTCGCTCTTGAGCATTTGCGCTTTGGACCACTGCGTCAGGGCGTCGTTATCCAGCGCGGCCGTGGTCTGCAAAGCGAAATCAGACAACCCCACCACGCCGGACAGCGTTTTGCTGCTGAGATTGCCCGGCCCGGCCAGGGAATTGGCGGCGGTGGCGGAAATGCATTGCTGGCTCTTGTCGTCCCACGCGCTGGCCTTGACCTGCGCCAACTGGGTCACGGCGTTGAGCCCGGCGCTGAAATGGTAAAGCCCGGCGCCGTAGGTCACCGTCAACACCGACTGGGTGTTTGCCGTGGGCGAGAAAACCGACACCGTCCCGTTCAGGGTGCTCACCACCAGCCCGTTCACCTCGGCGCGGCTCAGCATGAAGTCCCAGTCGCTGCAGTAGTACTGCACCAGTTCCGGTAGCGTCGCCGTCGTGCTGGTGATTTTTTTGCTCAGGCCATACTGACCAATCAGCGTACTCATCACATCGCTGTCGGTTTTATTCTGATAAGCGGCGCTTTTGCGCCCCACGCTCATCTTGATCGCGCTATCGCGGCACTCAACCACCAGCAGCGGACCGACGCCGGGATTCACCTGCAAGGATTGCCGGGTGACGATGCCGGAGAACACCTTTTTATTGGTGCTGTCATACCCCAGGTTGATCACGATTTCCGCCCCCGGCACAAACGTTGACGAGGCGCTCACGGTGAAATTTTCCTGCGAGGCGCTGCCGTCCAGAATTTCCAGCGTGGCGCGGCTAATGTGATTGATTCGCTGCTGTATCTGAATGCGGCGGACCTGATAGTCCCCCGGAATCGCCGTACCGTTGGCGGTAATCTCGTGCGTCGCGACTCCGCCTGACGTCGCTCCGCCGCTCATGCGTCACCTCCACGCTTGAGCGGCGGCACGCGCAGCTGTAGCCCGGCGGGCAGCGAGCGGATCTTGTCGAGTTGATTGAACGCCGCCAACTGGACATAGCATTCCGGATCGCGATAAATCATCTGGCTGATTTGCGGCAGGCTGTCGCCATCGACCACATCGACCCGGTGGGTCAGATCCGGCGATTTTTTGTCCTCCTGCTTCGCGGCGGTGGCCGGGTCAAGATAGGAAGTGAACTGCAGCGACACCCTGGCGCGCAGCGCCGTGCCGTCAGGTCGGAAAAAGGTATAGGTGGTGTCGAACCCCTGTAGCACGCCTTTGAACGACAGCCCCTGTCCCCAATAGATGACCACGTAATTGGGGCGATGAATATTGCCGTTGTAGTCGTACACCACCTTCTTCAACTGGGTCATTTCTTTGGTTAAATCCGTGCGTGTACTGTCGACCACGCCGGTACAGTCGAGCACCATCTCAAAGCTCAGCTGTTCCCCGAGCGTGGCGCGATATTTGGACGACAGTTTGCCGCTGCCCGGGGCTTGCTCTTCGTTATAACTGACGCTGCGGTTGATTCGGACTTGTTCAGGGTTGAGCATCACCACGAACTCGCCGCCGGCGACCTTGCTGGTGAACTTTTCATCACTGTAGGCCACCATCCGCATTTTCTTTAATCCGCCCATCGCACCCTTCCTGCCTCAGTTACTTTTCCATTCCGCGTGTTTTTTACGCGTGTTTTCATCGGCGCTGGTTGGCTCACGCACGGTGACTGACGTTACACGCCGGTCACCGTTCCAGCGGGTGATGCCGCTCCCGCTTTTCCAACTGCCGCAGGCACTCCTGGACAATGCGCTGTTTAAGCGCCTGCAACTGCGCCGGATCCAGTTCGGCGGCCGCCGTCGTGTTCTGGCTCTGGATGTCGGTTTTAATCACCAACTCGCGGATTTCCACAGGCATGGTCAGTCATCTCCCAGTGAAAGGGTTTCAAAATTGGGCATTTCGAAGTACTGGTAGGCGAACTCCAGCGTTTCAATAAATATTTCACTTTCCTGCGACTTCAGGCTGCTGCCGGACCACTTCACCGGATAGGCGGCGATAAAATTCCAGTCCATGCTGACGTCGCCGTTTTCATTCAGCAGCCAGACCTTGATATCGCGGGTTTTGATCGGTGCGGACACGCCGTTGTCCAGCGTGTCCTTCACCCAACTAATCAACGCCGATTCCGCATTGAGCACGCCGCGCCGCAGGACCAGATTCTGAAACGTCGTGTGGGCGGGCAGCCGATACTTAAACCGGTTCTCCCCGCCGCACACCACCTCTTCAATCCCCATTTCTTTGCTCAGCCCGCTGACTTCCTGAAAGGCAGCATCGTTGCTGCCCATGCCGGAAATCGAAACGCTGAAGTAAAAGCTGGTCTGCAGGTTAAGAGCCATTGGTCACAAGCAATTGTTCATGGGCGATTTCCAGGGTATCCACCGCCACTTCATTGGCGTCGGACTTCAGGTCGGTGCCGGTGATTTTGGTCGGCCAGGCATTGTTCAATTGCCATTGCATGGTGACCGCGCCATTTTCATCCAGCAGTTTGATCAGCACCGTCCGCCGTTTGACGGTGTTCATCTCGATTTCGTCCATCCATTTCCAGAAGTTGTTGTCGTTGACAAACACGCCGCGCTTCATCGTGATGTTGCCGAACTTCGCAATCCCCGGCATTTTGATGGTCGAGAACAAGGTACTGTTGCTGTGACGGTACTCAATCACCTGAACCTCTTTGTCCATACCGGACACTTCCTGAAACGCCACCCCTTTCAATTCCGAGCCGAGATCGACCTCAAACCGGAATTTGGGCATCGGCCATGTGCTGCCTTCTTTGCTGCCGTCATCTGCCATGAGCATGCTCCTTAACAGTTGCTAATCAATGTGTTGAATAGAGTGAACCCCACAACCGGACTTAGCCCGACTTCGCCATTTCCTGCTCAAAGGTGATCACGAGGAATTCCGCCGGCCGGACGATCGCCACCTTGACCGTCACATTCAGGAAGCCGTTCAGCAGGTCATCGCCGGTCATGGTCGAGCCCAGCCCGCAGAGCACCTGAAACGCATCGGCCGCCGACGCCCCCTGCAAACCGCCCTCTTTCCAGATAGACGTCAGGAAGCTGATGATCTCGCTGCGGACCGCCGCCCAGGTATTGGCGTTATTGGGTTCAAACACATAGGCGCGCGCCGCGAGTTTGACCGACTGCTCCAGAAAGGTCATGGTTCGGCGCACCGACACATAGCGCCAGTCCTGACTGTTGCCATCGAGCGTCCGGGCGCCCCAGATCAAAATGCCTTGCCCGTTGAAAAAACGGATCGCGTTGATCGATTTGCCCGACACCGCATTCACATTGAGATCCGCCTGCTGGGCATCCGTCAGGCGGATCGGCAGGTGCGCGGCTCCGACGATGCTGGTGTTCGCTGGGGCGTGCCAGACGCCGTTCAGGTTATCGTTAACGGTGTAGACGCCGGCCACCGCGCCGCTGGGCGGCAGTATGTTCGCGCTGTTCAACACGTGATTGATGATTTGCGAGTAGGTCTGCGACGCGTTGAGCAATGCCGCATTCAGCTGCGAGTTGGTCATCGGATTGGTGGCGGGCGGGGTTTCAATCATGCCGATGATCTTGGCGACGACGGCATTCGGCGCCGACGGCGGATTCAGGATCGGCGCCAGTTGTTTGATATCGCCGCCAAACAGGTTGGTGAAGTTGATATCGCTGCTCTGCATGATCGTGGTGCCCACGAACGGGTAATAGGCGGCCCCGTAATTCAGCCCGTTCGATCCGGTGTTATTGCGGAACGTTTCAATATCGTTGGTGTACATGATGGGGTCCGGCGCATTGCCGCCAATGATATCGAACAGGCAAACCGCGGTTTGCAGCTCCGCCGCCTGCAGCAACATGCTCTGCATCAGCGTGCCGTTGTCGTCCACCGACAGCAGCGTCGCTTCCGGGCAGATATAGATGGTCGGCTCTTGCTCGTTTTGCAACAACGCCAGCCCCCGTTGCAGATCCGCCAGCGTCACGTTCGGGTTAACGAGCGGCGCGCCGACATCGCCCGCTTTGCCGCTGGAAGCGCCATAGGTGCCGACGGACACGATATACGCATCGCCCCCGCCGTTCTGGTAGAACAGTCGGATGCTGTTATAGAGGTAATAGACCGTGTTCGGGTCTGGCACAATAGAATAGTAACTGCCGTTCAGCAGCAGATACTCTCCCTGAGCAGGCTGGCTCTTCTGCTCTACCAGATAGTATTCCGGGTTGTATTGTGACGCGGGATCCGCCGGCGGCGCCGGATTCGGATTCATGTAGATGGCCTGAAACTCGGCAAAGGACGTGATCTTCTGCGCCTTGTTATAGTATGACTTGCCCTGATATTCCGCATTGGGTGTGTAGCCGATGAAGGCCGGAACCGCTGTGGCGACAGGGACCACAGAGTTCGGAAACGCATTCAGCTCATTGATGTACACACCCGGAGTTTTGATGTTGGATGCTAGCATGTCGTGGTTTTCCTTTGGTTCACTGAGTGAAATTCCTGTACTTCATTGATTGGCTGCCCGATAGCGTCTGGCTGTCGCCCTTCAACCGCGGTTTGCCGCCGACCGGCCGCGTCGGTCAGACGTACACATACATGACCGATACCGGCAAGTTATCGTCGGCGCGGTGTGTAAACGGCTGAGTGCCCGCCGGGGTCGGCAGCGCCGATAAGATGCGCCGCTGCCGGGCGCCGCCATCGGGCGTATCGGCAAGCTGGCTGTCCATCAGCGACAGGCGCTGCGCCGGTACCTGCTGAAAGGCGATCGCCGACATACTGCGGGTAACCCACCCGTCCGATTCACCAGATTCTGCTGTCAACGCGGCAGGCGACGAGAACGCTACCTGACCGGAGGTATCCACCACCTGCGGACCTTGTAGCCGGATCTGGCCGCGCGGAATCACGCGGTATTCCCAGGTGGTGGCACGCGGCTGCAAACTGACGGCGTAGGACTGTCGGGTCGCCAGGTCATCCGGATGACAACAGATCTCCGCCACCGCGCCATCCGGCGCATCGTCGCTCGCCGGCGCGCCGGCAATCAGTTGAGCGGTATCCTGCGCGGCGCCCTCGCTCATCACGCGCTGGCTGCTAAACCCCAGCACGCCTTGCCAGTCGAGCGGCATATCGGTGATGAGCACAAAATACGGACGGGGCTGAACCACCCAAAAGCGGAATGGCTGTGCATCCGCCAGCGTGGCGTAATACTGCAGGAATGCCGCCCGCCCGGTTATCGCGCCCCCATAGAAGCGCCACGTATTGCCGAACGCCACCAGTTGCAAACCAAAGCGCCGCATCTGACGCCGGGTGTATTCATCCGGCACCAGCGAGGCTTCCCGCCAGTCCCCTTGCGGAAAATAGTGGTGCTGCAAGATGAGTTCCGCGATCGCAAACATCAGGGCGATACCTTATTGGTGACGTGCTGCAATACCGGTGTTTCACCCGCAATCTGATTCGACTGAATAGCGATGTGACGAATTTTGTAAATAATCGATGGTTGATACCGCGCGCCTAATGCGCTCCAGAGATTTTGCGTTTTTTCATAGGATGAATTCTCTATTTCGAATTGCAGCTGCGTTAAATCATCCGGCATATCGGGAAATTTCTGTCTGACCAACGTGGGGCTCGCCTGGAAAAAGGCGATGGTGGCGGATAGAAATTTCAAGGCTTCATGGTAATCGTCAAAGTGCGCGGTAAATAAAACGTCAAGATTAAACCTTACCGCAGGCATTATTTGCCTGACGCTGGTATTTTCCGGGCTGCTCGCTGAACGGCCGCCATAAAAGGGCTTTATAGTTTCATGTTCGAGATTGATCAGCGTCAGCACCATCTTATTCTGATTTTTCAATGGATAGCTGCCATTCAGCTCCACCAGATTATTCACCACGACCAGTTCGCCGTCACTGTCAAATTGATGGCATAATTGTTGGCTCAATATGTTTTTAACGTAGCCTAGCGCGTCATCAATCATCAGAAATCCCTTATATACCCGTCATACTTCAGGTTACAGATGCGTTGACTGCCTGATGTCCCATCATGCATTGATTCAATGCCGGGGAATTCACTCGATTGCAGTTTTCCTGCAATTCGAATTATTTCGGGTATGTCGCGAAAATTAATCCGCAAAAAATTCACACAAAACCAGTCTGCGCAAAAATAAAATCATTTTTGCGTAAAGAAAACGATAATAATTCATCTGTCTTTTATATAGAGAGAAATATAAAAAAGACAACACAACACGCGTCAGAAAAAATCTGATGACAAACGGTTATTTTATGATGAATAAGGTGGCGTCGTATGCAATTTGAATACGTTGTGTATTGCCTCCGGCTGTAATCTGCTTTCCGTTAATATTATTGAAAAATGAATAGGATCAGGCTGTTTCGCAACATCCCTTTTATCATCCACAGTTGTTTTTCAGTATAAGCAGAAAATCCAAAAAAACCACAGATGCGCCAGAGTATAAATAAAAAATTCATAATTCATTGAATTTGCTTTTATTTATACGCCAGACTTTTTCGCTAAAAAATAACGGCGCTTCAATAGACAACAAAATGATTTTAGTCTATAGCCTGTCATGATGCGTGCGCACCAAACGAATAAAAAAGGCCATTCAGTCACGACTGAATGGCCTGCTATCTGCAGAATAAAACAGACTGCCCCACGGCTATGGGGCAGTGACGCATCAAATGCTACGGCGGGAAAAATCTTTCGGGCGGAACCCCAGTGCCGCCAGCGAGGCAAAATAGCTAACGACGCCAGCTGCCACGACCACCAGCAGACGCAACATCCGCTCCGTCATATTGCCCTGCTCCCAGGGAGGCATCCATAGATTTAGCGCGAGCAGTACCGCAGACATCACCACAACGGCCGTCACCAGCTTCATCAAAAATACCTTCCAGCCCTGCAGAGGTTCAAAGATACGCTGACGACGCAACTGCCAGAACAACAACCCGGCGTTGAGACAGGACGCCAGACCAATCGACAGCGACAGCCCGGCATGTTGCAGCGGGCCGATGAATACCAGGTTCATCAGTTGGGTCATCACCAGCGTCACCATGCCAATTTTTACCGGCGTTTTAATATCCTGTCGTGCGTAAAAACCCGGCACCAGCACTTTTACCAGAATCAACCCCATCAGCCCGATGGAGTAAGCGACCAGCGCACGCTGGGTCATCAGCGCGTCGAAGGCGCTGAACTTACCGTACTGGAACAATGCCACGGTCAGCGGCTTGGCCAGCACCCCCAGCGCGACCGTGGCCGGCAGCGCCAGCAGGAAACAGAGCCGCAGCCCCCAGTCCAGCAGCCGTGAATACTCCTGCTGATTGCCGCTGGCGACGCTTTTCGACAGCGACGGCAACAGAATCGTCCCCAGCGCCACGCCCAGCACGCCGGATGGAAACTCCATCAGCCGGTCGGCGTAGTACATCCAGGACACCGCCCCCTGGCTGAGGAACGACGCAAAAATAGTATTGATGATCAGTGAAATCTGGCTGACCGACACGCCGAGGATCGCCGGCGCCATCAGCTTCATCACCCGGCTGACGCTGGGGTCGCGGAACTTGATGCGCGGCAGCACCAGCATGCCGATTTTCTTCAGATACGGCAGTTGGTAGCCCAGTTGCAACACCCCGCCCACTATGACCGCCCAGCCCAGCGCCATCACCGGCGGATTAAACCAGCGGGCGCCCAGCAACGCAAAACCAATCATGCTGATGTTCAGTAGCGTCGGCGCAAACGCCGGCACCGAAAAACGGTTCCAGGTATTCAGCACCGACCCCGCCATCGAGGTGAGCGAAATCAGTAAAATATAGGGAAAGGTAACCCGCAGCAGCGCCGAGGTCAGTTCAAAGCGCTCCGGCGTCGAGGCAAACCCCGGCGCGGTCACCATGATCACCCAGGGCGCGACCAGCATCCCGGCCACCGTCACCAACGCCAGTATTAGCGTCAGCATCCCGGACACGTAGGCCAGAAAGGTACGCGCCGCCTCCTCGCCCTGCTGACTCTTGTATTCCGCCAGGATGGGCACAAACGCCTGGGAAAACGCGCCTTCGGCAAAAACGCGCCGCAGCAGATTCGGCAGTTTGAACGCCACAAAAAACGCGTCGGTCGCCATACCGGCGCCGAACACGCGGGCGACGATCGCGTCACGCACGAACCCCAGCACACGGGAAAGCATGGTCATGGAACTGACCGCAGCCAGTGATTTCAGTAGATTCATTCAGTTGTTCTGAGTATGGGAAAGAGAGGATGGCGGGTAAAACCGGCTCGTCCGCCATGTCCATGACGGTCAAACCGCCCGCGACGGTCAGTGCCGGCAACAGAAGTACTGACTCTGACCTGTAACGCCGCAGCGGCTATCGCGGCACACAGCCTAGTCGATTGCACCGCCAATAGCCACACGGATGCCCGATGGCCGCTGTTTTTTTCAGCGTTTTCTCAACAACATCTCGATCACCCGTTGCGCATGCAACGCCTGATCGCCGGAGGTTAACGGCGGCGTGTGCGAAACCACCGCGTCGATAAAATGCCGGACCGCGCCCGCAAAACCACGCTGTTCCAGCGTGCTCTGCCAGGACGGCGCCGGATGCAGCGACACCGTGCCGCCGCGCTCTTCACGCCACTCCCGCAGGTTATCCACCTGATACCAGCCGCCATCATTGACCAGTTGCACGCTTTCACGCTGGCTGCCGGCCTGACGGTGCATACTGGTGGTGATCACCCCATAAGCGCTCTGGAACTGGTGTTCGGCGTAAATCAACTGCCCCTGCGGATTGCAGCGTAGCAGGCCGCCGCACAGCGTGGCCGGCGCGTCCGCCAGCCACAAGGCGGTGTCCACCACGTGCAGATAGTCATCCAGCAGAGTAAACGCCAGCGGATGCGGCCCGATATTATCGATGCGGTGTTTTTCCATGCGCAGGCTGTCCGGAAAAGGCCGCAGTTGCCGGAGCCGTTGATAAAGCGGCGCAAAGCGACGGTTGAACCCCACCATCAGCAACAGATTACGGCTGGTCGCCAGCGCCACCAGCTCTTCCGCCTGCGCCAGCGTTTCCGCCAGCGGCTTGTCCACATAGACGTGTTTGCCTGCCAACAGCAACGTTTTGACGACGTCGTAATGGCTGGCGGTGCTGCTGTGTACAAACACCGCGTCGCACTGGCTGCTCAACGCGTCCAGAGAGGAAAAGCAAGGAATACGGTACTGCTGACACAGCTGCCGGGCCCGCTCCTGCCCCGGCGACCAGGCGCCAGTCAGTTGCCAGTGATCGGCGTGCGACAAGATCGGCAAATAGGCCTTGCGGGCGATATCGCCCAATCCGGCCACCCCGATACGTAATGATTTCATGCTCTCGCTCCCGGTAACGTGCTGCATTCAGGCTGTTGTCAGGCAAGGCGCGCCTGTAAATCGGCTAACTGCGCCCGTAACTCGGCGACCTCGTTTTCCAGTGCGGAAACTCGCGCGGCCAGCCCGCCTTCGGCAGGTTCGTCGACGGGTTCAGAGGGCGCGACATCCGCCACCTCGCCGCTGAACAGGTGCATAAAGCGGCTTTCGCGCTTGCCCGGCTCCCGCGCCAGTCTCGCCACAAACGGCCCGTCCTCGCGCTGCTGCAACTGCTGCAGCACGTTTTCCACCTCGTCCATATCGGCAAATTCGTATAAACGGGCAGCCCGGGTACGAAGCTCGCCCGGCGTCTGCGCGCCGCGCAACAGCAAGGTGGTCACCAGCGCCACTTCGGCCGTCGAAAATTTCAGGTCGCCGAACTCGGAGTTGCAGAAACGGTGTTCGTATTTCATCACCCGGTTGCCAAAACCGCTGACGGTGCGCAGAAAATGCCGTTTAACCAGCAGGTCCAACGTTTGCTGCACCTCGCTTTCCGTCAGGTCCATCACCGGCTCGCGGTTGGTTTTCTGATTACAGGCGGCGGTCAGGCCGTTCAGGGACATCGGGTACTGTTCCGGGGTAGTTACCTGTTTTTCCAGCAGGCACCCGATTACCCGCGCTTCGCGGGGCGTCAGTTGGTATTTCATGGCTCATCCTCATTGACCCGCATGCTCAGCGCATCGGCGTCCATTCATTATTGGTCAGGGCGGTCAGTACGTGGTCCTGCCACTTGCCGTCAATCAACAGGTAGTTTTTGGCGTAGCCTTCCTTTTCGAACCCAAGTCGGGCCAGCAGGTTGCCGCTGCGCTGATTGTGCGGCATATAGTTAGCCATGATGCGGTGCATATGTTGCTGACGCTGCATGTAGCGCAGCGCCGACTGCAACGCCTCGTACATCATCCCTTGTCCCTGCCACTTTTCACCCAGCGAATAGCCGAGGTAGCAGGCGTGGAAAGAGCCGCGCAGCACGTTGCTGAAGTTGGCGACGCCCCGCACCTCGTTTTCATCCGGGTCCAGCAGCAAAAAGTAGTAGGCGCTGCCCTGTTTGTGCATATCGCAGATCACGCTCAGCCGCGCCTGCCAGCCGGAAGGGTAACAGTGGCTGGCATCGCGTACCGGCTCCCAGGGTTTCAAAAAATCACGGTTTTCCGCGTAATACTCAGCCAGACGCCAGGCATCGCGTTCGTGCGCCAGACGGACCACCAGCCGATCCGTGGTCAGACGGACCCTGGGTGTCGTTGAGCGATAGCCAAACATGCCTTCCCCCCTCAGGTGACGGATTGTCGATGAATAAATTTTATTGATGCGGTCAACGCCGACGCGGCGGACGCCATAACAGGATAAATCACCAATAGCGCTTACTATAAACACATAAATTCCATAGCGTAAAATCATGACCGCCGAGTTATTGCACAATCGACACGCCGTACTGACTTTTTTTCTTAAACTGCGCGTCAGATAACTGTTGAACGATAAAAAAATTTATTAGCGGGTACTCTATCGCAACGGCGCAATCGGCGAGAGAATAGACAGGCTGCATTCCTTTCTTCTTTCCTCGTGGTGAAACATGTCATTGATGACGCAGGCCCGCAGCCTGGGTAAATATTTTCTGCTGCTGGATAACATGCTGGTGGTATTGGGTTTCTTCGTGGTATTCCCGTTGATTTCCATTCGCTTTGTCGATCAGATGGGCTGGGCGGCGCTAACGGTCGGGGTAGCACTGGGTCTGCGTCAATTCACCCAGCAGGGGCTCGGCATTTTCGGCGGCGCCATCGCCGACCGGTTCGGCGCCAAACCGATGATCGTCACCGGCATGCTGCTGCGTGCCTCCGGTTTTGTGTTCATGGCGCTGGCCACTACGCCGCTGATGCTGATGCTCTCCTGCGTGCTGTCGGCGCTGGGCGGCACGTTGTTCGAACCGCCGCGCAACGCGATGGTCATCAAGCTGACCCGGCCGCACGAACGCAGCCGCTTTTTCTCGCTGTTAATGATGCAGGACAACGCCGGCGCAGTGATTGGCGCCCTGATCGGTAGCTGGTTGATGCAATACAACTTTTCGGTAGTGTGCTGGGCCGGCGCGGCGGTGTTCGTGCTGGCGGCCGCGCTGAATGCCCTGCTGCTGCCCGCCTATCGCATTTCCACCATTCGCACCCCGATTCGCGAAGGAATGATGCGGGTAATGCGCGACCGTCGCTTCGTCGTCTATGTGCTGACGCTGACCGGTTACTTCATGCTGGGCGTACAGGTGCTGTTGATGATGCCGATCATGGTTAACGAACTGGCCGGCACGCCGTCCGCGGTGAAATGGATGTACGCCATTGAAGCCGCGCTGTCGCTGACGCTGCTTTACCCGGTCGCCCGCTGGAGTGAAAAACGCTACCGTCTGGAACAACGGCTAATGTTCGGGCTGTTCATCATGACCCTGAGCCTGATTCCGATGGGTATGGTCACCAGCCTGCAATGGCTGTTGGGTCTGATCGGGCTGTTTTACATTGGCTCCATCATCGCCGAGCCGGCGCGGGAAACGCTGGGCGCATCGCTGGCCGACGCCCGCGCCCGCGGCAGCTATATGGGGTTCAGCCGTATGGGGCTGGCGCTGGGCGGCGCGCTCGGCTACAGCGGCGGCGGCTGGCTGTTCGATACCGGAAAAGCGCTCGGCCAACCGGCCTTGCCCTGGTGCATGCTGGGCATCATCGGCATGCTGACCCTGGCCGCCCTGTACTGGCAGTTCCATCTGAAGCGCATCGAACCCGCCATGCTGAGCGAGCACTGATCCACCGCACCAAACCCTGCCAACGCACGGGGCGCTCTCGTCGCCCCGCTTTTATCTTCAATTTCCACCTGTTGCAGCGCACATTGGCTACGACGAACATTTTTTCGACGTACATTTTTTGCGACGTACATTTTTTTGCGACGTACATTGAACATGGACGAGCCGGCGCTGACGATAGATAATCCCGCACGACATCATGATCGCGGTAGCGTCCGATACGACGCCGCTCAACCCAAGGAGTTCCGGTATGAAACTGTTTGTCTATGAACATTGTCCTTTCTGCGTGAAGGCACGCATGATTTTCGGCCTGAAGCAGTTGCCGGTGGAATTACGCGTGTTGTCCAACGAGGATGAAGCCACGCCGATTTCGATGGTTGGTCAGAAAATGGTGCCGATTCTGCAAAAAGAGGACGGCAGCTACATGCCGGAAAGTCTGGATATCGTGAAATACGTCGACGCGCTGGACGGCAAACCGGTACTGACCGGCCCCGTCAATCCGGCCATCGATGCCTGGATCCGCAAGGTGTATGAATACGCGCCGCGCCTGCTGATTCCGCGTTTCTCCCGCGCCGACTTCGAAGAGTTCGCTACCGACGCCGGCCGCAACTACTTTATCCACAAGAAAGAGGGGCAAATCGGCAGCTTCGATACCCATTTCAGCCAGACGGCCGCGTTGATCAGCCAACTGGAAGGCGACCTGCAAGCGCTGGCGCCGCTGATTGTTTCGCCGCAGGCGTGCAACGGCACGCTGTCGCTGGATGACATCAATCTGTTTGCCCTGCTGCGCTCACTGACCATCGTCGCCGACGTCAATGTCCCGCCGGCCGTCGCCGCCTACTGCAACACTTTATCCCAGAACGCCGACATCGATCTGCTGATCGAACAGGCGCAATAACCCCTTGTTGCCGCCGTCACTACCGGCTGACGGCGGCGTTTAGGTCTATTCCTATTGGCGATATCACCGGAATAACGCACCCTGCCGGCATTCCTCGCTCGGCGAGGGAGTCATGGAAAACAAGAGGTTATAACAATGAAAAAATCGGGACTGGCCGCTCTGGCGCTGCTGGGGACACTGCTGATAAGCGGGTGCAACCAGCTGGCGCAATACAGCCTGAGCGAGCAGGAAATCAATCAGTATTTACAACAGCATAATGACTACCAGAAGCAACTGGGCGTTCCCGGCGTGGTGGATGCGCAAATTACGCTGACCGAGCTGACCAGCCAGATCGGTCGCGCGGAACCCGGCAAAGTGACGCTGAGCGGCAACGCCAAGGTCGATATCAGTTCGCTGCTGGGTAAACAGCAGGCAGACATGAAACTGACGCTGAAAGCGCAGCCGGTGTTCAACAAGGACGAAGGCGCCATCTATCTGAAAGACATGGAATTGGTGGATTACAGCGTTCAGCCGGAGAAATTACAAACGGTGCTGCAAACGCTGACGCCCTACCTGAATCAGTCGTTGAAAAGCTACTTTGACCAAAAACCCGCCTACGTGCTGAACCCGGAGCGCAACAACAAAGAAGCGCTGGCGAAGAAACTGGCCAAAGGCATCGAAGTGAAGCCCGGCCAGTTGGTTATCATGTTGACCGACTAATGTTGACCGATAAGAAACAAACGGGTGGCGTTCGCCACCTACTTTTTACTGTTCAGACGCCTCGTCATCCGCCTCTTCGTCGTCTTCCGCCAGCTCATCCCGCATCGCTTCCAGCGCTTCACGGCAAATGATCGCCAGCGTGCGATAAAACGCGGTGGTGGCATGGCTTTCCACCTTGCCCAGAAAGCGATCGCTCCATGTCAGCAGGTAGCGGTCAAAAAATGCCGACTGCGCGGCGGTTTCATCCTCCTGCGCCTGATCTTCCAGCCAGGAAGCGGCCAACAGCAAGGCGCCGAAATGGTCTACCGGCCCGTCGCCCAGCGGCATACCACGCTGTTGCAAAAACGCGCGCACCTCAGCTTCCTGCTCTGCCGGATCCCAACTGGAACGTCGCGGCGGCACCGACGGCTGCGCGCCGAATAATGCGTCATAATCCGCGCTCATCGCCGGCAAATCAACGCTGCGCTGCCAGCGCGCCATCAGCTCATCCTGCGCCAGCGGCCATTGTTGCGCCAGCTTGCCTTGCGCAATCAGATTAAACAACGGCGCCAGCAGCGGATCCTGCGGCGGGCGGTTAAACAGCGTGCCGAGAATACGGCACACTACGGAAAATTCATTCATCTCATCAACCTGTAAAAAGACATGACGGCGCGCCTAGGTGACAACGTCACAAATCCGCAAACTCCGGAATCGCGGGCTTACCGCGCTGCTCCAGAAAATCCAGTACCCGGCGCGGGCTGACATTCAACACGCGATCCTGCGGAAAATCAACGTCCCGCATAATGCGTTCACAATGCGGAAACTCGCCCAGCGACCAGGCGATATGCGAATCCGACCCCAGCGCCAGATAACCGCCGGCATCGCGCACCGCTTCGGCCACCGCTCGGCAATTCGGCTCGCTGCCCTTACGGGAATGGGTAAACGACGAGTTATTCAGTTCCAGCGCTACGTTATATTTGGCGGCGGCTTGCGCAACCGCGCGGATATCAATCGGGAATTTGGGGTTGCCGGGATGACTAATGATATGCACCGAGCCCTGCGCCATCGCGGCAATCATCGCTTCGGTATGGGTATCGCGGTCCTGCGGAGGAAACACCGGCTCGTGGAAACCGGCGATAATCAGGTCCATGCAATCCAGCATCGGACCGGTGCAATCAATATCGCCCGCCAGATTCTTGATGTTGGCTTCAATGCCGCGCAGGATGCCGATACCGTCCACGACGCGCGGCCAGACGCGCATATTGATGAAATGCCAGTAATGCGGCGCATCCGCCATATCCGGTCCGTGATCGGTAATCGCAAACAGGCGGATCTGTTTGGCTTTGGCTTCAGCCACGTAGTCATGCAGGGTGCTGTAGGCGTGGGTGCTGGCGACGGTGTGCATGTGTAAATCGACGGGATACATGGTTTCTCCTGACTCGGCATTGATAAGCCAGCATAGCATTTATCCCGCACCGACACAGCCGAGGCGTCGGCGCGACAACCGCAAATTAACAAAAGTGAAACATTCGCCACCTCGTTGCACGCCCGAACCACCGGCCGACAGGACGAACTGGCGAGTAAAGCAGCACATTGCGCTAAGTTTGGCTAAACGCACGTTTTTATGAAAGAAGTCTGTTGACGCTGCTGCGGATTTTCCCTAGAGTAGCGCCCCGTTGCCCCTGATGGCAACGACCCGGTGAGGTGTCCGAGTGGCTGAAGGAGCACGCCTGGAAAGTGTGTATACGTGAAAACGTATCGAGGGTTCGAATCCCTCCCTCACCGCCAGATTAAAAACAAAAACCCCAGACGCAAGTCTGGGGTTTTTGTTTTTAAACCGATGATGGGGCGGACGAGAACCCGCGACAGGGTTCGACAAAACGGCTCGTTGTTTTGGGGCACAGCAGGGCAGCAGATCTATACTTGCAAACACCAGCTATAACCTGATTCACAAACTCAAACAGCAAAAGGGCATAGCAAACCCATTTTCGGTGAGCAAAAGAGATTTGTGGCAAGGTCTATCCCAGAGCACACACTCATCGCCTCATTATGTGCGGAATTCTATTGACGCAAGTCAAAACTATTGCCAAGGTTGCCACTCTTGATCGGTTTGGGTTGTCGATCAGACCTCATTCGATTACAGGTAGGAAACAATAGATGTTTGCGTATTGATATTGCCGTAAGGAGCTGGTATTAATTAATGGTTTTTAATGAGGCTATGGTTGTATATAAAGGAATTTCTCCATCTATCAGTGAGTGACAAGTTAGAACGCATTAACAGCCAATTAAATATAGTTTAATATGCTAACAGACCATAGGGTTTATGGTAATACGCGAAAGATTCTTATGCTATTATTTTATGTTTTACGCATGAAAAATTCTTATACCCATCAGAGGCGATCATGATATTCTCATTATTGATTAGAAACTATAAGGCCTATAGGGGCTGGTACTATATTCCGATTACACAAACCAAATCATTTACCGCTTTGATTGGCGAGAATGGCATAGGTAAAAGCTCAATTTTAGAGGCTTTAGATACATATTTTAACAGGCCATTATCTGTATGGAATTATAATCATAGTATATCGAAAAGTGGTTTTGATAGAGCGCCAGAAATATGCCCAGTATTTTTAATTGAAAAGAGCAAAGTAACCAAGAGTAGAAACATATATAAATACCTAGAGACTATAAGCTCTATAATGTGGCAGTTTGAGCACGGAGACTTTGCAAATGTATACAAAGACATATGCCAACAAATCGAAAATCATATAAACACCACAAAGGAGTCAAATAGATGTATTGATGAGAATTACTTTCTATTCCCATGTGGTTTAATAAAGAAATCAGCGTCCAACACTGAATTCACCTTATCTATCTTTGAAAACAACCGTTCATTTAAAGAAGACTTACTTAACGAGCACAATATAGAACTGGAAGATGTAGTCTGCGAGCTAGATAGCTTTATCAGAGAGGAATCTGAGTTTATTTTAATTCCATCTGAAATCGACTATGAGGCATATACAAAAATTGAAGGAAAGACCATTCAGGCATTGATGGGAACAACAATTAATGAAATTATCAAGGGACTAATCGATGATAAGATTATTAAAGAAATAAACACAGGATTAGATAAATTTTTACAACAGACACAAGATAGATTAGGGAAATACGAATATAAAAAACCAGCACAGAGACAAACTCTATTTAATTTAAGTCATTTAACATCAAAAATAATCGAAACTTATTTTGAGTCAAAAATTTTAAACCTAAAAATAGAAGGAGCACTTACTCCAATAAACGACTGTAGCTCGGGTGAAAAGAGAAAAGCAATCATTGATCTCGCGCACGCATTCATATTGAACTCAGAACGTTCAACAAAAAATAAATTTGTAATACTAGCCGTAGATGAACCTGAGGCATCACTACATACATCGTCTTGTTTTGAACAATTTGAAAAATTGGAAAACATATCAGAAAATCGTGTTCAAACAATAATCTCAACACATTGGTATGGTTTTTTCCCTGCTATATCCAAAGGGTCAGCAATATTAATAACTGGAAGCAATAGTGATAAAAAATCCCATTATATTGATCTTTCCAGATTTCGAGAGGACATTAAAAAGCTAAGAGAAGATACTAAAGGACAATCCCCAAATAACATCGAACTGAAAAGCATCAATGACATTGTTCAATCAGTCATTGCATCTGTAACAAGAACAAGCTCTAATTGGATAATCTGTGAGGGTGTATCTGATAAAATATATTTGTCTCACTTTTTCAAAGATAGGGATGATGTTTATGTTATATCTGTAGGTGGCAGTAAATATGTTAAAAAATTTTATGAATATGTATATCTCGCTCTCGACGAACACAAAGACAGCATAATTGGCAAGATATTTTTTCTTCTTGATACCGATAAGAAATTTGAAAAATATCAAGAAAAAAGCTCTATCAAAAAAGTCAAAATAAATCGATTACAGAACATAACTGAAAGTAAAAAAACAGTCTTAATTAAAACAACTGACAACAATTTCTATCCACCCACCGAAATAGAGGATGTTTTAAATTCAGGATTATTCAAAGCAACACTTGATTATTTCAGTGAAAATGGGTTCAATGAGACTCTGATCAATGTTGTTAACAGCATCAAAAAATTTGATCCTAATCAGCCGTCTGGTTTAGCTTTTGACTTTCGCCAGTCTGAGAAAGAACAATTAGAAGCATTCTTTAACTTACCATATGTCAAAATTGATTTTGCAAAAAAATACATCTCGTTAGATATAAATGGAACCAACCCTGAATGGGTCGCCTTGATTAATTCATTTTTTGATGAATAATAACTTCTATAAAAACTAAACAGCGTAGCATCTGTGCCGTCATGCAAGTAAGAGTTACTTTCTCTAGAATTGACGGCACCATGATTATCCATTCAGAAAATAACCATATAATTTGCAATAAATAAATGAGCAACTTCTAATGCCAAACTCTCGATTTCAACCAGTGACGGGATGGATGAACACTTCGACAAATTTGACAATACTGACTGTCTATAACCAAGTTTACAGCCTAATCCCCCCAATACCTCACCGCCTTCCGCTCCCGCTCATCCACCGTCAGCGAGAACACGTCCGGCCGGGCGTAGTGGCCGACCACGTCCAGATCATAACGGGCGCCGACCAGCAGGTCGGTGTCGATTTCCGCCGTCAGCAAACCGGCCTGACCGGTCAGCGGCCCGGCCAGTACGTTGCCCAGCGGATCGACGATCAGGCTGCCGCCGTTGATCAGCGGCCGTTGCGGATCCCAGCCGGGCACCTCAATGCCCAACGCGGCAGGCGACGGCTGCACCTGACAGGCGGTAATCACGAAACAACGTCCTTCGTGGGCGATATGCCGCATCGAGGCTTGCCAGATATCGCGTTCGTCTACCGTCGGCGCGCACCAGATCTGTACCCCTTTGCCGTACATCGCCATACGCAGCAATGGCATGTGGTTTTCCCAGCAGATCGCCGCGCCGACTTTACCCACCGGTGAATCCAGCACCGTCAGGGTGGAACCGTCGCCCTGCCCCCAGATCAGCCGCTCGGTGCCGGTGGGCATCAGTTTGCGGTGCTTGCCCGCCAGCCCGGCTTCCGGCGTGAAAAACAACGCCGTGCAATATAACGTGTTGCCGTCGCGTTCAATGGCGCCCACCACCAGCGTGGCGCCGGTACGAGCCGACAACGCCGCCAGCGCCGCGCACTCTTCGCCGTCCAGATCGACGGCGTGGTGGTAATACTGTGCAAACGCTTCGCGCCCTTGCGGCAGGCGATAACCCAGATAGGTGCCGAACGTCTCGCCCTTCGGGTATCCCCCCAACAGCGCTTCCGGCATTACCACCAGCTTCGCACCGCTGCGGGCAATGTCCCCTTCCCATGCCAGAATCGCCTCCAGCGTCGCTGCTTTGCCGGCGGGTGAACTCCCGATTTGCAATGCTGCCACCACCGATGTCGTCATAGTTTGTTCTCCGGTTAGTTACGATGGCCCGACGGGCCAGCGATAGTGATATGCTGCCTATCCCGCTGAGTTGAATGAAGCCCATTTCGTTGTTGATTGATATGAATGAAATAAATATCAGCAGTCTGGATTTGAACCTGCTCAAAACCTTTGAAGCGTTATACGAGGAAGGCAGCGCCAGCCGGGCCGGCTTACGCCTCGGCATCACCCAGTCCGCCGTCAGCGCGGCGCTAAAACGGCTGAAGCAGTGGTACGGCGACCCGCTGTTCGTGCGTACCGGGCGGGGTTTGATGCCGACGCCGCGGGCACATGAGCTGCAACCGCTGGTCAGCGATGCGCTCAACAAGTGCCGTGAAACGCTGACGTTGCTTCAACCCAATCCGCAGGCGTATGCCGGCCGCACCGTAACCCTGGGGCTGTCGGATGATTTTGAACTGGCGCTGGGGCAGGCGCTGATCGCCCGCCTGCAACAGCGGGCGCCGGGATTACGGCTGGTGTTTCGTCAGGCCCACAGTCAGATCGCGGCGGACCTGCTGCTGCGCCACGAACTGGATCTGGCGCTGACGGCTGGCGGCTTCAGCTACCGCTCGCTTTCAAAGGTACAGGTCGCCAGCGGCGGCTATGCCTGTCTGGTGGTCCGTGACGTGACCGCACTATCGCTGGAGCGGTTTATTCAGACGCCGCACCTGCTGATCTCGCACGGCGGGCACATCGGGCTGGTGGATGAACAGCTGGCGGAACAGGGGCTCAGTCGGCGTATTGCCGCCTCCACCACCCATTTTGCCGCGATCCCCTGGCTGTTGCAGGATGACACCCTGTTGGCGACGCTGCCCGCCCACGCCGCTCAGGCCATCGCCGCCCGTACGCCGCATTTGCGCTGCCTGCCTTGTCCGTTGTCCATGCCGGATTATGCCATCGAGCTGGGATTCCGGCCGACCGTCATCCGTGACAGCGCGGTTCGTCTGGTGCGTGAAACGCTCAGCCAGCTGGCGGGCGAGTTTCAGTGGTTCGCGCCGGCTCGCCCGTTATCTGAGCAGTGATAGTCGACGTTTGCACTGGCGTATAGGCCGCGTCATGCACGTTTCTGCACGTTCTCCCATTACGATAGCGCTCACGTCGTATTACCGAGCCTAAGCCCGAACCAGACTTAACCCGCCCTGCGCAAAAGGCGCAATAACCTCATCAGGGACGGTGGATTCCACAATCAGCGTGCCGGCCATGGTTAATTCGCCAATCGCATAGCGGGAGGCCACATTCAGCTTATCCTGCGTCGCCATGACCACCGTTTCCGCCGCGCGCGCCGCCAGCGCCCGCTTGATATACGCCTCTTCCAGATCGCCGGTACTGAACCCCGCCTGCGGATGCACGCCGGTCACCCCCATAAAAAACACGTCGGCCCGAATCGGAGCCAGCGCTTCCACCGCGGCGGCGCCCACCGCCACCAGAGAGTGTTTGTAGAGACGCCCGCCAATCAATACCACCTCAATGCCCGGATGGTTTACCAGCGCCACCGCCACGCTCGGGCTGTGGGTCACCACCGTGGCGGTCAGCGTAAGCGGCAGAGATTTCACCAGTTCGCCGCTGGTGGTGCCGCCGTCAATCATCACCACCTGCCCCGGCAGGATCATGGCGGCCGCGGCCCGCGCCAGCTGATGTTTGGCGCCTGTCGCCATCCGGCTGCGCGCTTCAAAGCTGACCACCGTGCCGGACGCGGGCAACGCGCCGCCGTGCACTCGTTGCAATCGGCCCTCGCTGGCCAGCTCCCGCAAATCACGCCGGATGGTATCTTCCGATACGCCAAATGCCTCGCTCAATTGTTTCGCCAGCACCTGCCCTTCGGCCGCCAGTTGTTCCAGAATCCGCTGTTTACGCTGCGTGGTCAGCATGATGTTCCCCGAATGAGTCAGTCACACCCCTTATTTACCTGATACTGCCTGATTTTGCACGTTTTATGGTTATTAGCACGCTTTTCCGGCACAAATGAATGCACGAAATTGCATGATAACAATTGAGATCGCACGAAAGATTACGTTAGGATAACCGCTCACTACTTGTTCAGGAGAGTCATGATGCTTGCCACACGGGACCGGATACGCATTATCGACAGCGTTGTATTGGCTAACGACTGGTATCTGCTGAAAAAAACCACCTTCGACTTTCTGCGCCGCGATGGCACCTGGCAGCGACAGAGCCGGGAAACCTATGATCGCGGCAACGGCGCCGTTATCCTGCTGTATCATCGCCAGAAACAGACGCTGCTGCTGACCCGCCAGTTTCGCTTCCCCGTGTTCGTCAACGGGCACGACGGGATGCTGATTGAAGCCGCCGCCGGCCTGCTCGACCACGCGGAACCCGAGGTGCGTATTCGCGCCGAGGCGGAGGAAGAAACCGGCTACCGGGTATTTAATGTCCGCAAGGTGATGGAGTCGTACATGAGCCCCGGTTCGGTGACGGAAAAACTCTACTTCTTTCTGGGCGAATACGACGACCATTCCCGTATCGGCGCGGGCGGCGGCGTGGAGGACGAAGGCGAAGACGTGGAAACGCTGGAAATGACCCTGCCGCAGGCACTGGCGACGATTGACGACGGCACGATTATGGACGCCAAAACCATCATGCTGGTGCAATACGTCGCACTGCATCGCTGCCTGCCGTTCGACGGCACGAAGCGTTAATGCCAATTCACTGAATTTTGATAAGTTTTTCGGCGAGTGTAATAACTCGCCGTTCCCCTGAACATAATCCTGAACGTAATAATGGATGACTGAATCATCATGATGAAACTGTATTATTCTCCCGGCGCCTGCTCAATGGCATCCCATATCATTCTGCGCGAATCCGGGCTGCCTTTTACCGCAGTCCCCGTGAACCTTGCCACGCATACGCTGGAAGACGGCTCCGATTACTACCACATCCATGCCGCCGGGCAAGTGCCGTTGCTGGAGCTGGAAAATGGCGCGCGCCTGAGCGAAGGCGTCGCCATCCTGCAATATCTGGCCGATCAGGCTCCTGCCAAAGCGCTGGCGCCGGAAAACGGTACGCTGGGCCGCTACCAGTTGCAGGAAGCCCTGAACTTCATCAGTTCCGAACTGCACAAATCCTTCTCGCCGCTCTTTCGCCCGAATACGCACGAAAGTACGCAGGCCACGGCGCGTGAACGTCTGCGCACGCTGTTCAACCGTATTAATCAGCGCCTGAGCACCCAGCCCTGGTTTTGCGGCGACACCTTCAGTGTGGCGGACGCCTACCTGTTCACCGTAACGCGCTGGGCTGGTTACGTCGGTATTGAGCTTGCCGACCTGAACGCGCTTAACGCCTATATGACGCGCGTCGCCGAACGACCGGCGGTAAAAGCGACGCTGGCGGCGGAACACCGCGACTGATGGTTATTCATGTGCGCGTACCGCGCACATGTTCTTTTCCCCACCCGGTGGGGAAAAATAATAATTAGCCAAAGAATTACTTGTCATCTTTATTTATTTCACTTCGATTATTATGCGTCTTTCTTTTTTTAGGATGACAACCAACGATAAATCGCCCTTAGATTCACAGCTCGCCAACCCGTTTATTTAACAGACGTTTTTAATAAAATCCTCCCTGAAAATTGACATTTCGCGTTTTTATCTTCATACACTATTACACCTGTCTGCGATCATCGCACAGGTTTTACGGTTATTTATTCCCCGTTTTCGATCTTAAAAAATAAGGTCAATGGCAAAGGTTCATGGGTTATTTATCCGTGTTCAGGGGTGTGCTCATCGCATCCGAATGCGTTTATCAACACAAATTGGGCACGAGAATGCGTGCCTGAAACACAGAAATACACGACAGGAGAGGGTTATGAAGAAAATATGTTCGTTACTGGCCGGATTGATGCTGGCTGCCGGCATCATGTCCAGTCCCGCCGTTCAGGCCAAAGGTCAGGCGGGCGTTTTTGATTACTACCTGCTGACCTTATCCTGGTCGCCTACTTTCTGCCTGACCCACGCCAATAATGAACAATGCACCAAAGGGTATGGCTTTGTGCTGCACGGTTTATGGCCGCAATATGCCAACGGCGGCTGGCCGCAGGACTGCCCGCCGATTACCGCGCTTACCGCGCAGGAGCGCAAATACGGCAATACCCTGTTCCCCACCGATACCTTGCTCACCCACGAATGGACCAAGCACGGTACCTGCAGCGGACTGGGAGCGAACGGTTACCTTCAGGCGGCAGATAACGCGCTGACCAAGGTGAAAATTCCGGCCAGTTTCCAGGCGCCGGTCAAGCCGTTGCAACTGACGGCGCAGCAGATTCTGACCGCGTTTCACCAGAGTAATCCCGCGCTGCCGCAAGAGAGTATCGTCGCAGTTTGCAGCGGCGCGGAACTGTCTGAAATCCGCGTCTGTATGGACAAAGACCTGAACTTCCAGTCCTGCGGCAAAGCGGTAAAAACCCAGTGTCGCGACGGTAACATCCGCGTTCCTAACGTGCGTTGATCCGTCCTCTCGTGCCTGGCGCACGGTAGAGTGCTCCTTTTAGCCCGCCTGGCGGCGGGCTTACTGTCAGTGAATGTAGATACATTGAATAACAATATTTACTTTTGTAAAGATTTCTATTGTATTTATTCTGCATGTGAAATATCACTGTCATCCGGGATCGTTAGCATGCCCGGTTGGACATACCCCATTCACCCCAGTGCAGGTATACAGCATGTTTTTGTTTTCACCTCAGGACAGCACCTACACCAGGATGTTGTGCCAGTTTGAATTTCAGGCGCAACAGGAAGGGATTACCCGTCAGACAATGGCTGCCGCGGTAGTATTCCGGGGCGGAATTCTGCTGGTGCGCCGTAGCGCCAACGATCCGGTGCTGCCCGGCCACTGGGAGATCCCCGGCGGTAGCCGCGAGCCCGGCGATCACAACCTGCTTGCCACCCTGATGCGGGAATTACAGCAAGAGACCGGCCTGCGGTTGCGTTATATCCGTCATTATCTGGGCTTTTTCGATTATCTGACGCCGGTTAACGAGAAAGTTCGTCAGTGGAATTTTCTGGTCGACGTCATGCAGGAAGAGGTGTGTCTGAATGGACAAGAGCACGATGCCTGGCAGATCGTGCGTCAGCCTGCGGATATTCCGGAAGACTGCCCCATCAGCGAAGAGAGTCGCTTTGTCGTCAACGCCGCGATTCGGATGCTATAACCGCCGTAAATGCGATAAACGGAAGCAATAGCCCCGGCGCGCCGGGGCCTGATAACGTTTACACCAGTTGGCCGAGGGAAGCCGGTTCGAACCCTTTGAGGGTTTCCAGCTCCTGCTGACGGACTTTTGCGGCCCAGTTTGGATCGGTCAGCAGCGCACGCCCCACCGCGATCAAATCAAACTCATCACGCGCCATGCGGTCCAGCAGCTTATCGAGGCTAGCCGGGTTGGAGCCTTTGCCAGCAAAGGCGCTGAAGAATTCATCCGACAGCCCGACGGAACCCACGCTGATCGTGGCCGCACCGGTCACTTTTTTGGTCCAGCCGGCGAAGTTCAGGCCGTTTTCGCCATCCACATCCGGGAATTCCGGTTCCCAGAAACGACGCTGGGAGCAGTGCAGAATATCCACACCGGCGGACACCAGCGGCGCCAGCCAGTCTTCCAGCGCCAGCGGCGTCGGCGCCAGACGGGCGCTGTAATCCTGCTGTTTCCACTGGCTAACGCGCAGAATCAACGGGAAGTCCGGTCCTACCGCTTCGCGGACGCTTTTCACTACCTCGGCGGCAAACCGGGCGCGTTGTTTGATCGTCGCGCCGCCGAATGCATCGGTGCGCTGGTTGGTTCCGCCCCAGAAGAACTGGTCGATCAGGTAGCCGTGCGCGCCGTGCAGTTCCAGCGTATCAAAACCCAGACGTTTCGCGTCGGCAGCCGCGCGGCCAAATGCGGAAATGGTATCGGCGATGTCTTCATCGGTCATGGCATGGCCGCGCTCCACCTCCGGCGAGAACAAACCAGACGGGCTTTCGATGTAATCCGGCTCCCAATCCACGCCGTTAAGCGGCGCCGAACCGACATGCCACAGCTGCGGCCCCATTTTGCCGCCCGCGGCGTGAACCTCGTTAATCACCTTCTGCCAGCCATTCAGCGCGCGTTCGCCGTGGAAGAACGGAATGCCGGGGTGGTTGCGCGAACCGGGACGATCCACCACGGTGCCTTCCGACAGAATCAGGCCTACCTCGCCTTGCGCCCGACGGCGATAATAGGCGGCAATATCATCGCCCGGAATGCCTTCAGGCGCGAAGGTGCGGGTCATCGGCGCCATCACGATACGGTTTTTTAATTCCAGCGTTTTTAGCGTAAACGGACGGAACAGAACTTCAGTATTAGCCATGTAATTCATCTCCTTGGGCATGAATCCGTGATGGTATACAATGTAAACCTGGTGTCAATCAGGCACATGAATGCTACCAGGTAGCCTAAAGGAAACCACTATATGCTGAAACCCTGCGTATCCCCGTTCTCGCATGCCAACTGCCCCAGCCGCTTTCTGCTGGAACAGATCGCCGATAAATGGTCGGTGCTGGTGCTGGGCGCGCTGTGTGAAAAACCACTACGCTTTAACGAAATCAAACGCAGCCTGGAAGGCATTACGCAAAAAGCGCTGACGCAGTGTCTGCGCAAACTGGAGCGCAACGGTATCGTGGAGCGGCGGGTGCTGACTTTCTCGCCGATTGCGGTGGAATACCACATCACCCCGCTCGGACACACCCTGAAAGAACCGTTTCAGGCGCTTTACCGCTGGACGGTGGAATACCTGCCGCAAGTGGCGCTGGCGCGGGAAACCTTTGACCAACGGCTGGAAGAACAAACCAGAGCGATGTCCGACAGCAACGCCTGAATAAAGGCCGTCGGTGCGCGGACATCGCCTATCAGGCGAGCGGTATCAGGACACGGTAAACGACATCATCATGCCGGTGTCTTCATGCTCCAGCAGATGGCAATGCGCCATAAACGCCCGCTCTTTCGGCGCCGGGTGATTGAACTGCACCAGCACCTCGCTGCGAGCGCCTTCCACATGCACAATGTCTTTCCAGCCACGCCGGTGTGCGGCGGGCGGTTTGCCATTTTCGGACAGGATGCGAAAACGGGTGCCGTGAATATGGAAGGGATGCAGCATCATGTCGCCTTGCCCGGATATGCTCCACACCTCGACGTCGCCGCGCCGGACGTCAAACAGGGGCTGCCCCATCTGGAACGCCGCGCCATTGATGCGGTTGCCGGACAGGATATCCAACGGCGCCGACGCCTGCCCCGTCTGATGGTTCATACCGCCGTGGTTCATTCCTCCGTGGTTCATCCCACCCTGCTCCATGCCGCCATGATTCATGCTCATACCGCCATGCCGCATTCCGGACGACGAGGATGACGACATGTCCATACCACCATGCGACATCCCCTGCATAGCGCCGTGTCCCGCCATATCCATGCCCGCCATCGCGTTCATGCCATAGCGCTGCATCAGCGCCTGCATGCCCAGCATATCGAGCTGCGGGTCCATGGTTAGCTGCAACTGGCGCGTTTTCAGCCCCGACGTTGACGGCAGAGCCGGTAGTGTCGCCAGCGTTTCCGGCAGCGTACCGGTGCCGGGTTTCAGGGTTGGCTGAATGCGTAATACCGGCAAGGGCTGATCAAACGGCGGCACGCTCATCCCCATCTGCGTAACCGGCAGCGTCACCACATCGAACGCCTTACCGTCACGTGCATCCACCAGCACCTCAAAGCGTTCACCCATCAGCACGTTCAATGCGCTCACTGCCACCGGCTCCGCCAGCAGGCCGCCATCGCTGCCAATCACATACAGCGGTCGCCCGTCGCTGGCCGCCAGCGTCAGCGAACGCGCGTTACAGCCGTTCAGGACCCGCAGTCGCAGCCACCCGCGTGGCGCAGCGTGTTGCGGATAGCGCGCGCCGTTGGTCAGCATCAGATCGCCAAACCAGCCGACCGCCGCCGACATAACATCCAGCTGATAGTCAATTTGCCCTTTCGTATCCAGACGCTTGTCTTGCAGGATCAGCGGGATATCATCCACGCCCCACTGCGATGGCAGCGGCAATGCCCGGCTGGCGGCATCCTGAATCAGAATCAGGCCGCCCAGCCCCATCGCCACCTGACGGCCGGTCACACCGTGGGTATGCGGATGAAACCACGCTGTCGCCGCCGGCTGCTCTACCCGGAACGCGGCGGTCCAGGTTTTGCCCGGCGCGATCTCCGCCTGCGGACCGCCATCCGCATTACCCGGAATTTCCATCCCATGCCAGTGCAGCGTGGTGGTTTCAGGCAGGGTGTTGGTGACGTTGAGGGTCACCGCTTGCCCCTGTTCCAGTTGCAGCGCCGGCCCCAGAAATCCGCCGTTGACGCCCCAGGTGGCGGTTTCCAGCCCTGTCAGCCAGCGCATGCTGCCGGTCTGCAACTTCAGGGCGATATTGCCGCCCGCATCCGGCGCCAGCAGCGGCGGCACCGGCAAGGTCGGGCGCTCCTCGGCCCAGACGGAACGGCTCCACCAGGGCAAAGCGCTAGCCGCCCCCAGCATGGCGCTCAATTTGATAAACTCGCGGCGACGCATACGTCTCTCCTCCATGCGGATATCATTCAGGAAAATGATTGGTAGTCGCTGGCAGACTGCACCTTCCAGTAACAGGAAGGTCAAGCGTTTTATCTTATGGTAAATTGCGCCATCCATGGCGGGCAGTTCATGATTCAGTTGCCTCAAACAGGCATAACGGCCGGGCTTAACACGCACTAATATTCTTTTCGTCCCAACCAGCGCTCTTTCAAAATACTGCCACAAACCCTGAGAAGATATCGTCCATACTGGTCAGGGCAAGGGATTCACCACGTGTTAAAGCCACGGTCGCGTCGAGAAGGGAATTCTATCGATACGGCTGCAACGAAGCTAACGCGCCCAGGAAAAAGTTCTGACATACTTGTCGGGCAGGCATAGAGGTACTATTCTTAATTGGTGGAACAATTAGTAGATCACATAACTCTATGCCTGTCTTTTTTACCCACTAATTACTGGAGATTCCTCAGCGGCTGAGCCGGCTCATTTTATTGGAAGGGTGGAAAGCTTATCGTGTACATCTTTTTTCTTTTCTGAAGAAATTTAACACCAATGCGCATAAATTTTACTTCTATCAACCTGTATACAATTTCAGATACTGAAATTGTAGTTATGACGAAGATAATAAATATCTGAATGTTATAGTTTTCATTATATTTCACACCCAGAATTGATTTATTATTCATTAATACGTATCTCACCAAAAATATCATGGGGAAGTGCGATAGATAAATCGTGAAAGATCTTGTCCCAATCCAGTTAACTATAGCATTGGTTAGCTTGAAATTTATTACATATCCCTTATCCATTGATGCGATGGCGACTAAAATAGTGAATACAAAAGACATTAAAGCCATATAAACCCCAGGGTTCATATTGATTTTCAGCTGTATGTTGGGGAATGTGAACATCAGAACAATACAGATTAAAGCAATAGTTTTGAATGTGACCCTCTGCAAAACTTTATGTTCTGCGTCACTTTGTGGATATTTTATTTTACATATCTCAAATATAAAATACCATAACATCCCAAACATTATTGGCATAAATGCAAAAGGAGTAGACTTAAAAAAATAAACAATGAAGTTTATCAGACAAGCAATTGATATAATAATTATTCTGGATTTCTTGCTATTTGCAAAGATCAACAAAAATGGAAGAAAAATATAAAACTGCTCCTCAGTGGATAGAGACCAATATATACCAAATAGATCTTGATGCTGGCTATTTATAAGAATATAAACATTGAAAAAATTAAGTGCTGAAGCGATTGCTGCGTATAAATTACCAATACGCAACCCCGGGTCTGTGAAGTAAAACACCCAATAAGATATAAATATCCAGAACAAAGACAATGGCGTTATTCTAAAAAATCTTTTGATAAAAAATTCCTTAATCACATCCGCTTTATCACTAGAAAATCTTGCTGCATCAAATTTAGGGAGTAGACTCTTGCTGATCACAAATCCTGAAATCACAAAAAAAAGTACTACACCTGCATAGCCGTTAGTGAATTTTCTCATAAACTCCAAGGCTTCAATATTCCAAAGCCACAAATTTGGTATGTGCGCATAGATTGTACCCAAGACAGCAACGGCCCGGAGGCGGTCAATGTCGGCGATTCTGCTCATCTTTTCTCCATGGTGGGCTAATCTAACCCATAAAATATGGTAATAATTAGAATAAATTCCAACAATAACCTTGAAGACTAATGGTTGATCTCTTCACATAATTCCCTTCTTCAACAATCTATTATCAGAAACATCCAAAGTTCGACTCTATTGATTGTATCGACCAATAATACTGTATATTCACACACTTATCTATCGGAGTTAATCATCATGCGACGCGACATTCAGCATACCTTCAGGCTGAGCATCAAATTTGATGTGGCAAAAGAATGTTACTGCCGGGGACTTCGTTGCCAAGTGGGAACGGTACCACTGGCCACTGACTGAAGGAGGCGAATACCAAGATTGAGAATCAGCAAAGTATAATAATCGTGGGATATGTTCTGCATAGTGCAAAGTCGGCGTTAATAGGTGGGGGGGCGAGCTATTCAAAATAGTATTGCCATACTATACAAAAAAATAGGCGCGAGACATAACTTGATAAACTCGCGGCGACGCATGCTCCGTGCGAATATCATTCAGGAATACGGTTGATGATGACTGGCAGACTGCACCTTCCAGTAAGAAGGTCAAGCGGTTTATCTCATGGTGAATTGCGCCATCCATGGCGGGCAGTTCATGACTCAGTTGCCTCAAACAGGCATAACGACCGAGCTTAACACGCACTAATATTCCTTTCGTCCCAGCCAGCATTCTTTCAAAATACTGCCGCGTACGCCCATATCCAGCAACGGACGTGGCGGGATATAACTGGGCCGACCCAACGCCTGCATATCAGCGATCAGCGGGTTATCGACGCCGGTCGCCAGATCCGCCAGCGTGCTGCCTGCGACGGTCTGCTTAGAGATACCGGCGCCGTTGCACCCCACGGCGGCATACAAATTATCGCTATATTTTCCCCAGCCCGGCGCCCCGTTACGGGTGACGCTGATCATGCCGGACCAGGTATGGGCAACCGATACCTCGGCCAGTTGCGGGAAGCGGGACAGAAAAATCGCCTGATGCTGCCGTGTAATCTCCGCGGTGTGGCGCGTCGTGACAGTGTAACTTGGCACATAAGCCACATGCTGGCGAATCAGGAAACGACGATCGCGGGTGTAACGCAGCGTAGCGCCCGCGATGGCATTAGCCGGCGTCATACCCCACTCGCCAATCTGGCCGATCCGCTGTTGCTGTTCCGCCGTCAGCGGTTCAGTGAGCGTGGCAAACGTCGATAACCCCACCACCTGACGGGAGAACATCGGCAGTTGCCGGGCGCAGCCGTTGGTCGCCACCATCAGATGCCGGGCTCGCACCTCGCCGTAAGGCGTGCGCACCCGCACCGTTTTGCCGGGTTGGATCTCCAGCGCCGGCGAGCGCTCATACAGCGTCACGTTGTCGGGCAGGCTATCCGCCAGCCCCCGCACCAGCGCCGCCGGGTTGAGCAACACGCAATTCGGCGTATGGATCGCCGCATGGTAATAGGACGTACCCAGCTTGCGGGCCAGCGCATCGCCCTGCACTAACAGGTACGGCTCCGACAGCGCCTGCAATTCGTGGGCGTACTGCTCCAGCAATCCATTCAGTTCAGGTCGAACAATGCAATGATACTTGCCGTGGCGGTTCCAGTCGCAATCAATGCCATAACGGGCGATCAGCGTTTCCAGTTGCGCCAGCCCGGCGTGCAGCAGGCGGCGATAGTTGGCGGCTTTTTCCAGCTCCGCGGTGGAGCTGCCGATATTGTGCGGCAGGTCGATGGCGAAGCCGGAATTCCGCGCGGACGCGCTGTCGTCAATGTCGACGGCATCCAGCACCACCACCTGCTCATGCGGGCGGTTCTCCGCTATCCGGCGGGCGAACGCCAGCCCGGCGTAACCCGCGCCAATCACCAGCCAGTCGGCGGTGATCGAACGGCGCAACGCCGATCGGCTTTCACGCGGCGACAATATCGCCGACCAGCCATTGGTGTTGGCATCCAGTGGTAATGCATTGATGTTCAAAATGTTCTCCCTGATACAAATACAATATTCTCTGACAGTGGCCCCGTTTCCCGTCGCTGTCAAAGAAAAACCGGCCGCGTGGAGGTGTCATCTCTCTTCGCCGCCAATGATTTTCGCCATAAAAATCGGGCTGTATCACACAACCCGAACAGGTTTGTTCTCAACATTATACCGTCCCGCCGACGGCAGGCGTCACTCAGAACTCAACGATGACCTTTTCTTCTGGATCATCGCCCACAGAAACCCCGCCCATCCTCTGCAGATCCCCTACGGTTATCCGTGCTTTGGCCTCATAGCTGACCGTACCGTTGGACTCCACCCGTTCCAGGCACAGCTTGCTGGCGACAATATCTTTCAACGCCCCCCATGAGGAGGTCCAAACCCGGGTGCCGGCATTGACCACGACCGTATTCTTACCCAATAGATTATCTGCCAGGGACCGTCCTTCACCGGAGCCGATCCCCATCACATTGCACACCTCCACATAGGCCACCGCCTTGCCGTCCAGCATGAATTCCCGCTCAGCCGCCACCTTCGATTTAGCCGTCGTTCCCGCCATCACCGTTATCACCTGCGGAGACACATAATCATTTATGCTGAACCCCAGCAAAGGTTCGCTGGGATAAGTGCTGGCAGCACCGGCGGTATTCAGAAATGCGGTCAGTTGATCCATGCAGGCTTTCACCGCCAGCTCGACTTTCAGTTTGGTGTCATTGCTCTTGATGATTCGGATATCTTTGCCATTCACGTTATCCACCGGCGCGCCGTCAGGGTATTTGATGTTGTACCATTCCGACGCCATAGTACCGGCATAATGGGGTAGCCACTGCAACCGGTTATAGACCACTTTGTTATCGCCGATCAGCTTATTCCAGGTTGCCAGAAAACACTTCGCACGGTTGCTGCCAATCTCTTTATCCGGCGTATCCGCATAAGGAACCAGCGCTTCTCCCGGCTCCACATCGACAATCAGGTAACGGTCATTAACATTCAAGGGACGCTGGTTCAACAGCAGAGCTTTGTGCAAACCGAACGATCGCAGCAGTCCATAGGGTATGGTTTTCAGCCTGCTCGTCCGCAATGACAATTTGCCTTTCACTATCGATGAATCCGCATCGGCGGGCGCAGCGGCATTGTCCAGCTTCCGATGCTCCCGGTTCATCAACCAGGCGCTGCAATCAATGGCAAACCGGATTTTTACCGCCCCCTTTCCCTGTGTATCTAGCTCTTTGATCAGATTCGCGGCTCCCGTCGTGATAACCCAGTCGGTCATCAGAGGTGAATTCAGGTGCAGATGAATCAACCATTCGACGTTCTGGAATTTCACTGCATCCGATGTTGCGGCGTCACTCAGTGTCTTCGCCCACGCCTTCATGGTCGCCAGCCCGCTCATTAGTTGATTGGAAATGATCAGAATCGTGCCGATGGATTTGCCTGCGGAGATCGCATTGTGACCAAATAGTTTCGTTTCATGCGTTTGCAGCAAAATGCCCGACTTGTTGAGGGCGCTATACCCTTCGGCGTTCAGGTTATTGGTCATCACATAATTGCTGACGTTCTTCACGTAATTCGACACTACCGCCTCATCCGCCAGCGGCGCCAGCTTATAGGGTGTCAGTCTGTCTACCATGTTCATCTCCATGAGTCTGCATATCGGAATAGCATTGCCAGCGCGGTGAGGGAACAGCGATCACCACGCTGGCGCCCACCGAAAAATTACGTCATGCAAGCCGGGATGACTCGGCGAAACGCCGTACCTGACAAGGGGAAAATCGCATTCGGATGAAAACCGGGCGGGCGCAAACAAAAACGCCGCGCCAGCGAAAAGACAGGGATCTCGGGGACAATGCGCCATACCCGACGGTATGGCGCATTGTTGCTCAGATGAGAATTACGCAGAGGAAATTACGGCGTCAGCAGGTTCTCTTTCGTTTCAGAAGCAAACCCGCGCAGCCCGACCACGTGCACATGTTCGTGGTTCTGGAACACTTTTCGCACCAGTTTGTAAGTGGTGCCTTTTTCCGGGCTGATGTTCTCCGGCGCCGCGATAATCAGCTGCATTTCCAGCCGTTCGCACAGTTCGAACAAGGTGGCGATGGACTTGGCGTCCAGACGCGCCGCTTCGTCGAGGAACAGCAAACGACACGGTGAAATATCCTTGCCGCGCAGGCGACGGGACTCTTCTTCCCAGCTCTGCACCACCATCACCAGAATCGACATCCCGGTACCGATAGCTTCACCGGTGGACAGCGCCCCGCTCTCGGCCCGCAGCCAGCCGTCGGCGCCGCGGTTGACTTCCACTTCCATCTCCAGATAGTTGCGGTAATCCAGCAGTTCTTCGCCGATGGTCTGCGGCGTGCGCTGCCCCATATCGATTTCCGGGTTCAGGCGCTGATACAGCTTCGCCAGCGCTTCGGAGAAGGTCAGGCGGGTGCTGTTGAACAGGTCCTGATGCAGTTCCTGCTGCTCGGACAGCACATTAAGCAGCGTGGTGTGAGTTTCGCGTACGTTGACATTCAGCCGCACGCTCTTCACCTGACCGAACGCTACCGCCTGTAGCCCCTGATTAAGCATACGGATACGGTTCTGCTCGCGCTGAATGGTCTTGCGGATAATGTTCGCCACGCTGCGTGAACTGATCGCCAGCGTCTTCTCGCGGGCAGTCAGCTCTTCGGTCAGCCGGTTCAGCTCAATCTCCATCTGCTCGATGGCTTCCACCGGGTCATCGGTACGGATGATGTCCTGACGGATACGCTCGCGCAGATGCTGGTACACCGCAATGTAGAACTGCACTTTGCGTTCCGGCCGTTTCGGATCTTCCGACATACGCAGCACATCGCGCAGATGCTCGTTGTCCGCCACCGCCTGACGCAACGCCCCCAGCGCCTTATCCGACATAGAGCGCAGTTCGTCGCCGCTCATGTACGCCAATTCACGGCGATGCAGACGGCGCTCGACGCCATTGTCTTTCACCAGCCGCATCACCGCGCACCAGCCCGCCTTGGCGGTCACCACCTGCTCGCGCATGACGTGGTAATCGCGCTCCAGCTTGCGCAGTTTCTTCTGCAGGCCGTCCATTTCCGCTTCACAGAAGGTGATCTGTTTCTCCAGTTGATTACGGCGGGAACGGTTGGCGCTCAGGGCGGCGTGCAGTTCATCGCGACGCGTACGAGCGCGTGCTTCGGCGTCCGCATCGGCGCGCACGCCGATGTCCGACAGTTCCTGCGTCAGTTCCTTCAGCATGTCGCGTTTGGCGTCGGAAGAGCTCTTCAGCGACGCCTGCAACTGGCTGTACTGCGTCAGTTGCGCCTGCTGCTGGCGCAGTTGTTCGCGGGCGCGGGTACGTTCCTGCTCCGCCTGCTCCAGCCGCTGACGCAGTTTATCGTTGAGATCGGCGTTGGCGTTGAGCATGCCCGCCGAATCGGTGTAACTGAAATGGGCGCGGCGTTGTACCACCTCAGTCAGGGCGAACGCCTGCTGTTTGGCGGCACGCTGCGCCGCCTGCGCCTGCGCGTAATCTTCGCGCATCTGCTCATGCTGTTGCGGGTCGTTCTGCAACACCGCCGCCAGCGGTTCCAGTTTCACCAGCGACGCACCGTGCTGCTGCATGAAACGGGCGGCCTCTTCGGCTTCGTCCAGCTCTTCGCGCAGTTCTTCCACCCGATCCGCCAGCGCGTCGTCGCACAACAGGCTGATACGCGGAATCAGGCGGTTCAGCATGCCGGCCTGCTCTTTGGCTTGTTCATACTGCTGACGCTGCTGCTGGTTTTCGCTATCGAAATTGCTGATGGCGCGCTCCAGCTCGCCGCGTCGGGTGCTGATCTGGCGAATTTCCGCTTCCGGATCCGATTCGAACACCACCGCCAGGTGGCTGCCGATAAAGCGGCTGAACGCCTGATGCAAGCGCTGAATCTTCTGCACGTCAAACGACAGCGTGGCGTACTGCTCGGCCAGTTGCTCGCGCTCTTCACGCAAGCTCTCCAGCCGCTGCTCGCGGGCGGCGCGGCCGAACAGCGGCACTTCCGGGAAGCGCGAGTAGCGCCACTGGCGCTCGGCGATTTTCACCACCACCGCTTTTTCCAGCTCTTCCACCTCGAACACGCTGTCGTCGAACGACTGCGGATCCCCCTCGATCAGGTAGAGATCTTCCGGGCAATCGTCCAGACCGGCCAGTTGCTCGCGCACCAGCGACAGATCCGCCACCACGATGGCGTGGCGCGACGGACCGTATAACGCGGAGAAATACGGCGCGTCATCCAACGTGACGTCGTCATAGATTTCGGATAGCAGCACCCCGCCAAACCGTTCCGCCAGCGCGTTAAGGCGCGGATCTTCAGAACCGCCCGGCTGGCTCAGGCGCTCAATCTGCGCATCCACCTGCTGCTTGCGTACCGCGACGCGGTCGCGTTCCACCGTGGTTTCACGCTCGCGCTCCAGCAGTTGCTGCATGAATTCGGTGACCTGCTGACTGTCGGCAAAGTTTTCGCCGCTCTGTTCGCCAAGCTGGGTCAGGGCTTCCTGCGCCGCCAGCCATACCGGCGCGCGGGCGGTCAGCTGCGCGATACGCTGCTGGATCTGCTCCAGTTCCTGACGCAGCGCCAGACGATGCTCGCCGGCTTCCGACACGCGGACGGACAGGTCTTCGATACGGGCTTCCAGTTCCTGCTGCAGGCTGTCGAGATCTTCCGGCTGGTAATCCTGACCGCTGCGCTTGACGAACTCTTGCAACAGACGCTCGGCGTCCTGCTGCTCGCGCCGGCGTTGTTCCAGTTCCGACAACCGCATACGCAGCGGCTGCACCTGCTCGGCCAGATAGCGCTGAGAAGAGCTGTCGCGCAGCACATCGCGGGCCACGTCCCAGGCTTCGCTGCGGCTGATAGCGCCGGCGATGCGGCACACCAGTTGGTATGCTTGTTCGAACTGGCTGTTGGCGGCGTCCGCCACGCTCAGTTTCTGCTCCAGCATCAACAGCAGTTCGGTGGCTTCCTGCTCTTTAGCCTGGAAACTGTCGAGCCATTCATCGGCATTGTCCGGCGTCAGTTCCGGCACCTGACACAAGCTGCGGGCGCGCTCCAGCGCCTGCTGCGCCTGATTGTACTGAATGGCGCGCGTCTGCTGCACATCCAGCGCCTGCTGGTAGTCGGCCAGCTGGCTTTTCAGTTCGTCCACTTCCTGCTCGGCGGCGTCGGCGCGGGCTTCGCTCTCTTCCAACTGATCGCGCGCCTCTTCCACCACCTCGTTTTGCTCTTCCAGCCGGTAGCTCAGTTCTTCCAGATCGGCGTTGTAACGTTCGATCTTCTCCTGCTGACGCATCGCGGTTTGCACCAGATTGAGATGATCGCTGGCGGCCTGATAATCGGTTTCCAGATCGCTTTCAGCGCCGCTCTGCTCTTGCAGTTCCCGCGCCATTTCCACATGACGGGTCTGCTCGGTGATCAACTGCTTGCGGCTGGCGAACAATTCGCGACGCAGCGCCAGCGAGCCGTCCAGATGGATGCGTCGTTCATTGGCGTGGCGCATGTAATCCGCCGCCACATACGAGGTGGCTTCGGAAATCAGGTGCTTGAACAGGTCACGGTCCGACTGGGTGACGCGAATCGCCTCCAGCGTCATGCGGTTTTCGCGCAGCGCGGCTTCCATGTCCTGGAAAGCTTTACGCACCCCGCTGTTTTCCGGCAGCAGGTAGTCGCGCAGCGACCGGGTGATGGCGCTGGAAATCCCGCCGTACAGCGAGGCTTCGATCAGGCGATAGAACTTGCTGCGATCCGATGCCGAACGCAGGCGCCGCGGCACGACGCCGAGATCGAACATCAGCGAATGGTAATCGGTAATGGAGTTGAACTGCTTGAACTGGACGCTTTCGTACTCGTCGAGCCGGTCTTTCACTTCCTGTAGCGACAACACCCGCGCCTGACGATCGCCCACCGTCTGGGTGAGGATCTGCGTCGGCGAGACGGCGACCGGCAGCCCCTGAATGGTGAAGGGTTTGATGTCGACCTTGCGGTCGCGCCCGGCGACCTGCTGCAGCCTGACCCCGACCAGCACGCGCTGATGGCGCGAATTGACCACATCCAGCACCGAGTAACACACGCCGGCGCGCAGCTTGCCGTGCAGCCCCTTGTCGCGGGAGCCGCTGGTGGCGCCCGCTTCCGTGGTATTACGGAAGTGCAGCAGCGTCAGGTCCGGGATCAGCGCGGTGATAAACGCCGCCATGGTAGTGGATTTCCCGGCGCCGTTGCCCCCGGACAGGGTGGTCACCAGCTCGTCCAGATCAAAGGTGCGGGCAAAGAAACCGTTCCAGTTAACCAGCGTCAGTGAGCGAAATTTACCGCGTTCAATCATTCCTGTTCATCCTCAGCACGTTGGTAATCACTGGAAGCGTTATCGCCGGCGCCGTCGCCATCATCGCTATCGTCCAGCGACAGGCTGCCATCAACCGGCATGGCTTCGCCGTCGCGAATCATCCGCAGTTGTGCTTCGCGCGGATCGTCGCCGCTGCGCACATCGGCGCCGAAGCGAAACACCGCCTCGGTAATGCGGAATTTGCTGCTGTCGGTCCCCATGAAATAAATCATGCCGAGACGGCGTAGACGGTTGAGCGAGGTGCGGACTTTCTCCTGCAGTTTCTGCCGGTCGAGGTCCGACCCGGTGGAACGCTGGTTCACCAGCTTCAACAGTTTGTTTTCGTCCGCCAGGCTCAGCAGTTCCTCGTACAGCTCCTGCTGGCTGAAAATCCCCTCGTGCGCCAGACGTTCCGGGCTGAGGTAGAGGTAGCAAAGGATCTTGCCCACCATCATGTCCAGCTCGGACAGCACCGAGCGCGGGATCAGCGTGGTGGAGCGCGGCCGCAGGTAGAAAAAGCCTTCCGGCGCGCGAATCAGCTCCACGTTGTAACGGCCGTAGAATTGTTCCAGCTCATCCTGAAAATCCATCAGGAAAACGTGATTCTCCAGCTCCTCCACGCCAATGTGGCGCCCGGCGCGCAACTGGCTGTCCAGCGCCGGAAACAATGTATTGGAGAGCGCGGTCATCAGCCGCGCACAAACGTGTTGATCAATATTTATCGATGACATGGGCCTGCACCTTGGCTCCGTAATCATTGATTGCCTGCCACAGCGCAGGCAATCCGGTGAAATCAGCTTCGGCCACGCCCAGGCGAACCGCCTGGTCGACCACGATTCGGGCAACGTCGAAATGCTGCGAGCGCGGATACTGCGTCAGGTACTCCCGCACTACGTCGCCCAGATTAAGCGGTATTTGTTGCTGTTTGTATTTTTGCAGCGCCTGCTCGATCATCGCGGCGATCTGCTCGCGGATTTCGCTAAAGGCTTCATACTCCAGATCCGGCGGCAATTCGCCGGTGACTTCCTCGGAACGCAGCGCCAGCTCTTCATCGCGCATATCCAGCAGACGATCGGCATTGGCGTAGGTCAGCGCCCACGGCGCCTCGAAATAGCTCTGTACCGACTGGCGCAAACGCTGGGAAAACACGCGATTTTTATCCATATCGATGGCGGTACGGATGAATTTATGTACGTGACGGTCATAGCCGATCCACAGGTCGATGCTCTGCTGACCCCAGCTAATGATGCGATCGAGTTTGCCCTGCAGGTCGAAGACCAGATTGTCGACAAACGACAGCGCCGCCTGACCGAGCGTGGCGTCCTGAATACGCAGCAGGCTGGTCTGTAGCTTGTCGCCCGCCGCTTCCAGCGTGTCCTGCAATTCCCGCAGGGTATCGGAAGTCTCGGTCAACAGCTTTTCACAGCTGGAAATCGCAGCGCGCCAGTCCTGATTGAGCAGCCCGGCGATATTCTCTTTCACCCCTTGTTGCTGCTCATCCATCACCCGCTGCGACAGGTCGATGCTGTCGAAAATCTCCGCCACCGAATACTTGAGCGGCGCGAAAACATTGCGATGCCAGTGGAACTCGTCGCCGCCCTCTTCCGCCGCTTCCGCCGCTCGTCCCAGCTCCTGCGCCACGATCGACAACTGCATCGACAGGCGCAGTGCGGAAAACTCGCGCTGACGAATGTAATAGTCGGTGATGCCGATACCCAGCGGCGTCAGGCGATAAATAGCGTTGCCGTCCGCCAGTTCGCTGGTAAAACGGTTGATCAACCGCTGACGCACCAGATCGTTGATCGCATTATTGGCGCGCACCGGAATGGTTTCATTGGTCTGCTCAAAACCCTTGCTGACGTGACGGAAGGCGTCCACCAGTTCCCCTTCGCTCATTTCGCCGTCCATGCGCTCGCCGTTCAGGGTGGCGATAGCCAGCAAAAACGCCAGACGCTCGGTGGGCAGCGTAATGGCGAAGTCATTTTTTCTCGCCCAGGCAACCAGTTCGGGTACGGTCTGGGAAAAATCACTCATAATGCATCCTTCATAGGGGGCTTGTGCGCCATGACATGCTTGTGTGCCATAACATGCTTGTGTGCCATAACATGCTTGTGTGCCATAACATGGATGTAGCGCCCCAGGCTGACAAAGGGTTCCTGCCGGCAGTAACGCTGTTCCAGCGCCAGCAGCAGATCAAAATCGTCAATCTGTTGTTGCTTGTTCTGTAGGTAGTCATGAAACACCCGTATGCCGGTCTTGCCGTTCAGCTGTAGCCCCAGTTCGGCGAGCCACTGATAGACCTGCGGCGGGTCAAGCGGGTGATCCGGCGACAGCGAACGGCGTTTGCGCTTGGGCATGCCGGCGTCCACATAGCCGAAATTGCCCAGCACCATGTTGCGCATCACCAACGCCTGATGGTTGTAAAACATCAGCGACAGCGCGCCGCCCGGCGCCAGACAGTCGGTCAACGCCCGCAACGCCTGCTGCGGCTCCGCCACCCACTCCAGCACGGCGTGAAACAGCACCAGATCCACCGGCTGCGACAAATGCGCGCCGACATCCTGCGCGGCGCACCGCACGAAGCGCATATTATCAGCCACCCCCGCTTCCTGCGCCGCCTCACGGGCGCGCGCAATCATCTCATCGGACAGGTCGCACAACAACACCTGATGCCCCAACGCGGCCAGACGACGGGACATCGGCCCTTCGCCGCCGCCTGCATCCAGAATACGCAGCGGTTGCGACGGCAGGCGCGTCAACAAGATTTCCAGATCCTGCCACAATACCGCCTGACGCAGCCGCCCTTTGGTGGTGCCATAAATGTTTCGGGCAAATTTGTCAGCGATATCGTTAAAATTACGATCCTGCATTCCACGGTTCCGCATGATGGGTGACTGCACTACCTAAACAACTGGTTTTTCTCTGAACCTGACATTCTGTCACAGGCTGGCCTAGAATAAATGGTCTGAACGCCTATTTTCGCCCGTATGGCGTTTTTTCATTCAAAAGGGACGCTATTTTATGCTGTTTGCCGTCAAAAAATACATCGGTAGTCTGTTGCTTCCGCTACCGCTGCTGATGCTGGTGATGGGGCTTGCCCTCGCCCTGCTGTGGTTTTCCCGTTGGCAGAAAACCGCCCGGATCCTGCTGACCGGCGGCTGGCTGGCGTTGCTGTTGCTGAGTCTGCAGCCGGTGGCCGATCGGCTGCTGTTGCCGCTGGAGTCCCGCTATCCGACCTGGACGCCGGATTTCCCCACGGCGAATTACATCGTAGTGCTGGGCGGCGGTTACACCTTCAACCCGGACTGGCCCCCCAGCGCCAACCTGATCAACAACAGTCTGGCGCGCGTCACCGAAGGCATCAGGCTATGGCGCGCCAACCCTGGCTCCAAGCTGATCTTCACCGGCGCAGCCGCGCAGGGCAATCCGGTTACCAGCGCCAGCACTTCCGCCCGCGTCGCCGAAAGCCTGGGCGTCCCAGCACAGGATATCCTGTTGGTGGATCAGGCGCGCGACACCGAAGAAGAGGCGGCCGGAACCGAAGCGCTGGTCGGCAAACAGCCGTTCCTGTTGGTGACGTCCGCCAATCATCTGCCTCGCGCCATCCACTTTTTCCAGGCGCGCGGGCTGCACCCGATCCCGGCGCCGGCCAACCAGTTGGCCATCACTTCGCCGCTTAATCCTTGGGAACGGGTATTTCCGTCCGCACTTTATCTGTCGCACAGCGAGCGCGCCTGGTATGAAGGATTGGGTCTGATCTGGCAACAAATGAAAGGCGTTACTCCGCCGCCGGAATCCTGATACCTGTACGCGGGTGATCAAGGATCGCCCGCGTCGCCGATTATTCCAGCCAGGGCAGTAATTCGCGGGTCGCGGTATCGAACAACGGGCGGTCCAACTGGCCGGTGTGGATGTAGCGGGAAACCGCGGCCCACAGGATGTACAGCCAGCGGCGGCAGACGAAGGATTCGGCCAGCGGCGCCTGCTTCAGGTAGTGGTAAAACAGTTGTTCCGGCATGCCCGACTCTTCACATAAACGGAACAGGTCGTACTCACGCGGCGCCCACAGCATCATGCCGGGATTGATCATCGCCAGCAGTTGATCGCTGCGCGGATCTTTCAGCATGCTGCGCAGGGTCAGGTTGCCGTGCACCAGCACGCAATTGTCATCGAAATCCGCAAACAGCGCGGGCAGGCTCTGCCGGGATCGGTACAGTACGGCGCGATCCTGCTGCGTCAGCTGCGCGGCGTTGACGTTCATCAGCGTAGCCCACAGCACTTCCAGCCGCTGGCGATACCAGTTCTGCCAGCTGTTGTCCTGCGTGCTGTCCACCGTGCCGACGCAGCCGTGGCTATCGATACGATGCCACGCCAGCATGCTTTCGACGATCTGGTCCATCAGCAGCGTCCAACGCTGAGGCGAACGGGACGGCGCTTCCACCGACACGCCGCGCAAACGCTCGATAAGCAGCAGCTCTTTGTAAGGAGCCTGATGGGTCATCACCATCCCGTAGACCGTCGGCAGCCTGACTTCACCTTCCCGGGCCAGCATGGTCAGCTTGTAGGCTTCCTGTCCGGCAATCCCCTGACAGATATAACTTTTCGCCAGCAGCGGCATAGCGTTGCCCGCGCGGTCATACAAAGCATACAGATGCGCATAGGGTTGTTCACTGATGCGTTCAAGACGGCTGAGCGACTCGCCCAGCACCGTACTCAACTCGGCTTTTAACAGTTCCATAGGCGATAAGATCTCGCTGTTACAGGCACGCTCTTGCACTTATCATGCGAGCAGCACACAACAATTTCCCCAATACAGATCAAAGAAAACAGGATATGTAGCGACGCATGTCGGTTAACGAAAAGCGGAATTAAGCATAGACGCCCACGCTGCAATTGCCGTCGTCATCGGCAAAAAAATGCCCGCCGAAGCGGGCATCTGTTACGTCATCGAGCGACTTCTCCGATGAACACCGCGGATAGCAGCATTTTCGCCGCTTATTTCAGCTCAAACGCGCCCAGATCCGGTGCAGCGCCTTTATAGGCGATCTTGACATCGCCGCCTTTGTCGATCATCCAGCTGTCTGACGCCAGACGCAGGTGTTTCAGCACCGGCAGACTACCGTCAGCCTGACGCGCCGCATCCCAGCCGGTGGTGGACACGCTCTGGAATTCAGAATCGGAAATCACGTTGCTGAAGTTCCAGGAGTTGTAACGCATGTTGGCGCCATCGGTATAGGCCAGCGATTGCGAACGTGCGGCATAAGAGATGTTGTTACGCAGCGTGCCCAACGCGATGGCGTTACCGCTCGCATCGATGCCCCGCATGCTGTAATTGACGGTATTTTTGAACGACGTATTGTTGAAGAAATCATTCGCCACCGGGTGATGGTTAGCATAGAAACCCGCGGCTTTATTCAGGAACGCCACCGAGTTCCGCACGATGTGTTTCGGCGCATTGCTCACGTACTGAGCGCCGTAACCCCCGGCTTTGAAACCGTTGCCGTTACCAGCGGGCAGCGACGTGGTAGTACCCGGCAGGTAGCCGTGCGACCAGGCCCAGGAGTTCTCAATCGTTACCGATGAGTAGGCGTTGATCAGGTCAAAGCCGTCATCCGAGTTGGCCCAGGCGCGGCAGCCGCTGAAAATGTTGCCCGGCATATTGGCGGCAATGTGCGCGCCGAAACCATCGCCACTCTGGCCGGCGCCATTGGAGGTCAGCGGGTCATAGTTGTGATGAGAATCGGTGTTGAGTACGGTATTGTTGGCTCCGTTCTTTAAAAACAGCCCAGTCCCCATGATGTGGTGAATATTGAGTTGTTCGAAACGGTTGTTGCTGCCGTTAATCCACACCCCCCAGGATTCGTGGTTCTTGTTGTTATTTTGCGGCACCCCTTTGATTTCCAACCCTTTGAGGGTAACCCAGCTGGCTACTACGTTAAATCCTTTAACGCGGCAATCATCTTTCATCTGGCTGAAATCAAACACCGGCGTTTCGCCGGTATAAGCCACATATTCGATACGGTTACCCGAAGTACCACTCTTATTCAGGGTAATGGCGTTCACGATATCCGTCTGGCTGGCGCAGCTGTTAATTCCGGCGGTGAAGGTGTAGGTTCCGCCGCGGACCCACAGGCGGTCGCCGGGAGAGAGGGTCTGCTGCGCGCGGGCAAAAGACTTCCAGGGTGCGCTTTTGCTGCCGCTGGCTGAATCACTGCCATTCGGCGCCAGGTAATATTCGGCGGCCAGACTTTGTGCTGCCGTCCCGGCTAATACGCATCCAATTATTGCGGGTAAAAATTTTTTATTCACTTTCATTGTGTCACTCCATCCTTAAGTAAAACAAAACCCAGAGCATTTACCGCCATCGGATAAATGCCGACCAATAATAAGTCATGATTAACAATTGTGCACCTGCGGCACAGGTTTTTATTATTCCTGCTAATAAATTTATTAATTAAGCTATACCATTTGTGGCATAACAATAGCGGCGGGTGATTAGCGTATTTCCCGGCTTTAGTGATAGCCGATAATCTGCGGGATAAAAAAAAGCGTATACGCCAACAACGCATACGCTTATCGAAAAGATTCGCGGAGAGTCGAAATCAGGCTGCCGACATCACCGCTCTGACACGCGCCAGATCTTCAGGCGTGTCCACCCCGACGCTCGGCACTTCTTTGGCGACGGCCACATGGATTTTCTCGCCGTACCAGAGCACGCGCAGTTGCTCCAGCATTTCGATTTTCTCCAACTGGCTGGGCGCCCAACCGACATAGCGGCGAATAAATCCGGCACGGTAGGCATAAATACCAATATGGCGCAGGAAATGATCGCCAATAGCATCACGGGATTCGGCAAAACGGTCCCGCTCCCACGGAATGGTGGCGCGCGAGAAGTAAAGCGCATACCCTTCGGCATCCGTCACCACTTTTACCGCGTTCGGATTGAACGCTTCTTCACACGTGGTAATCGGCACCGCCAGCGTAGCCATACCTGCACGACTGCCGGCCAGATTGTCCGCTACCTGGCGGATGATCACCGGTGGAATCAGCGGCTCATCGCCCTGCACGTTGACGATAATTTCATCATCGGCAAAACCGTAACGGTCGATAACCTCGGCCAGTCGTTCGGTGCCGGAGTTATGATCCGGGCTGGTCAGGCAAACTTCACCTCCCGCCAGTTCAATGGCGCGGGCGACATCCGCGTGATCGGTTGCCACCACTACACGGCTGGCGCCAGACTCGCGGGCGCGTTCCATCACGTGTACCACCATCGGCTTGCCATGAATATCCGCCAGCGGCTTGCCCGGCAACCGGGTGGAGGCATAGCGGGCGGGAATAATTGCAGTAAACGTCATTGTGCGATCTCATCCGGCGCCAGCGTACGAGCTTCATTTTCCAGCAGGACAGGAATACCGTCCCGCACCGGGTAAGCCAGCCCTTCGATTTTGCAAATCAGTTCCTGCTTTTCTTTGTCAAAAATCAGCCGCCCGTTACACACCGGACAAGCCACGATTTCAAGCAAACGATGATCCATGCTTCCTCCATCAAGAAGCGATTATCAAAAATATAGCCGGTCACCCGGTTTCCGTCTGGCGCGACACGCAATGCGTATCAATCAGGCGCGTCAGACGCTGTAACAGTAATGCCGATTCTGGCGCTGACAATACAGCGTCAACCGGCAGATACCACCAGTTGGCGCGAGCAAAGGCGCGGCATTTCACCGCATCCTTTTCCGTCATGATCAGGGGCTGCCGGTCATTGTCGGTCAGCGCCTGTAACTCTTCCGGTTGCCAGTGCTGATGGTCGGCAAACGCCACTTCATGCACCAGCGTGCTTCCCAGCGCTTTCAGCGTAGCAAAGAAGCGCGGTGGATGACCGATCCCCGCCATGGCGACCAGCGGAGGCAATGTTGATACCGGGCGGCGTTCTCCGGTTAGCAGATTAACCGCGTCCCCTGCCGTGAGCTGCATGGCGATTTCACCGCTTTTCGCCTCGCCGCCATTCACAATGACAGCGTCAACCGAACTCAGGCGCGAGGCTCGTTCCCGCATCGGCCCGGCTGGCAGCCACCAGCCATTGCCAAAGCGGCGTACGCCATCCACCACCACCAGTTCCATATCCCGCGCCAGCGCGTAATGCTGCAGGCCATCATCGGTCACGATTACGTCCAGCGGCTGATGAGCCAGCAATGCCGCTACCGCGTCACATCGTTTGGGCGCCACGGCGACCGGCGCGCCGGTGCGCTGATAAATCAGCACCGGCTCATCGCCGGCCTGGGCGGAGGTCACCTCATCGGTGACCCGCAGCGGATAGCGCTCCGTCTTACCACCATAACCACGCGATACCACCCCAACGCGATATCCCTGCTGTTGCAACTGCTCTACCAGCCAAATCACCACCGGTGTTTTGCCGTTGCCGCCGGCAGTCAGGTTACCCACCACGACCACCGGCACTGGTGCTCGCCACACCCTGCGCCAGCCGTAACGGTAACTCAGCCGGATAAGATGACTGATCAGGCCATAAAGCAACGACAGCGGCAGCAACAGCCGGTACAGCGGGGAGCGCCCCGACCAGATGCGTTCAATCATGCGCCAAACTGCAGTTTATGCAGTTGGGCATACGCCCCGTTTCGGGCCAGCAACTCACCGTGCTGACCGCGTTCGATGATCTGCCCATCTTCCACCACCAGAATTTCGTCCGCCTTCTCAATGGTGGACAACCGGTGGGCGATCACCAATGCGGTGCGGTTTTTCTGCAATTCGTCCAGCGCCGCCTGAATGGCGCGCTCCGACTCGGTATCCAGCGCCGAGGTGGCCTCATCCAGCACCAGAATCGGGCAATCGCGCAACAGGGCGCGGGCAATCGCGATACGCTGACGCTGGCCGCCGGACAGTAGCACGCCGTTTTCGCCGATCACCGTATCCAGGCCCTGCTCCAGCTTGCCGATGAAATCCATCGCATGCGCCATTTTGGCGGCGCGCTCAATATCCTCACGGCTATAGCGGTCACCGCAGGCATAAGCGATATTATTGGCAATCGTATCATTGAACAGGTGGACGTTCTGGGACACCAACGCAACCTGGCTACGCAATGACGGCAATGTGTAATCGCGCAGGTCGTGCCCATCCAGCAAAATCTCACCGGACTGAATATCGTAAAACCGGGTGATGAGGTTGGCGATAGTCGATTTACCTGAACCGGAACGCCCTACCAGCGCCACCGTTTTCCCCGGCGGAATATGCAGGCTGATATTTTTCAGCGCCAGCGTTTCTTTGCCCGGATAAGCGAAGTTGACGCCACGGAACTCGATGTCGCCCTTAGCATGTTCCAGTACACGTGTGCCGGTATCTTTTTCCTGCTCCATATCCAGAATGGTGAACAGGGTCTGGCAGGCCGCCATACCGCGCTGGAACTGGGCGTTGACGTTGGTGAGCGACTTAAGCGGGCGCATCAGGGTAAACATGGAAGAGAACACCACCGTGATGGTGCCGGCGGTCAGGGTTGCCATTACCGCCGGGAAACTGGCGGCGTACAGTACAAATGCCAGCGCCAGCGAGGCAATCAGCTGGACTACCGGATCAGAAATGGAGGATGCCGATACCATCTTCATGCCTTGTTGGCGCATGCGATTGCTGACCGCGTCGAAACGCTCCACTTCCACGGTTTGTCCGCCGAAAATCAGCACTTCTTTGTGCCCTTTCAACATTTGCTCGGCGCTGGTCGTCACCTGCCCCATGGTGTTCTGCATGTTTTTGCTGATGCTGCGAAAACGTTTGGACACCACGCGCATACTGTAGGAAACAATCGGCGCGATCAGCACCAGAATCAGCGACAACTGCCAGCTGTACCAGAACATCAGCACGAACAGGCCAATGATGGAGGCCCCTTCCCGCACCACGGTCACCAGCGCGTTTGACGAAGAGGCGGCCACCTGCTCGGAATCATAGGTAATACGTGACAACAACGTACCGGTAGACTGCTGATCGAAGAAGGAAACCGGCATCCCCATGATGTGGCTGAACAGACGACGACGCATGTTCATCACCACTTTGCCCGATACCCAGGCCACACAATAACTGGAAATATAGCTGGAGATACCGCGCATAATCATCAGTCCGATGATAGCCAGCGGCATCCACACCAGCACGCTGCGGTCGGCCTTACCGAATCCGTCATCCAGCAGCGGCTTAAGCAGGGACAGCATCAGCGTATCGCCGGCGGCGTTAACCACCAGCGCCACCGCCGCGACCGCAAGCCCGGCCTTATAAGGGGTGATCATCGGCCATAGGCGACGAAACGTCTGCCACGTGGAGAGATCTTTATCATTAATCATGCAATAAACCTGAGCCTTTGATAAATAGCCGTCTATTATTACTCATTATCCCGGTAAGCGCCAAACCACTGATGGTACCAGCGAGGGGATATTTCACCCCGGTAGCGCAACATTTCGATGCCTTCGTCGAAAAAACGCACACTCAGCTGTCCGTCGCTGGCGGTATCGCGCCAGCGATCTCCCTCCTGACGGTAACGACGCACCACGCCGACAGCCGGTAAACGCCACGGATTGTATCGGGAGTTGGACGACAACGCCTGCCCCGCCCCCACCGCCCGTAAAAATGGCGGCGATGATGACGTGGTACTGCCATGATGCGGCACCTGCAGGATATCCGCCGCCAGCATTTCACGTTGCGTACGCAGCAGTATGGCTTCATCTTCACGCTCCAGGTCGCCCGTCAGCAGAACCCGATAGCGTCCATCGTCCACCCGCACCACGCAGGAGTCGTGATTACCGGCTTCGCGCACCCGCAACGGCGGCCAGATGACGCTGAACGTCAACCCTTGCCAGCGCCATCGTTCGCCTTGTATGCAAGGTCGATGCCCCGGCTCAAGCAACGGGCTGTATACCGGGACATGCGGAAACGCGCGCTGTAATGCCTCCAGTCCGCCGCGGTGATCCAGATGGCTGTGACTGAGAATGATGCCCTCCAGCAGCAATCCCCGCCATTTAAGATAAGGCAGGATTTCACGATCGGCCATGTTGCCGCCGTCCCAGCCGGGACCGGTATCATACAGCCAGGCTTTGCCCTGTCGTTCAATCACCACCGCCAATCCGTGACCGACATCCAGCATGTCAACCCGCCACGACGGCGCGGGCGATTTGGGGCGCAGCAGCATCACCAGTACCAGCGCCAGCAGGCTGAAGGGATAAGTTCGCCACCAGGCGAAACGCCAGACGATCACCGCCAGCCATCCCGCCATACTGTAAGGCACCGCACTTTCGCCCAGCGACAACCAGCCCGGCGGCATAGCCTGCAACGGCAGGAAAACCAGCGCCAGTGAACGATCGGCCAGCCACCACAGGCCTTGCGCCGCCACCGGGATGACCATCATCGGCAACGCCAGCAGAATCAATGGCGTTGTAATAAACGATACCAACGGCACCGCCCACAGATTGGCCGGCAACGAACTCAGGCTGACGCCGTGAAACAGCAACACTTGCAGCGGCATCAGCAACAGTGTGATTCCCGTCTGCAAATGCAATCCGCGTAGCCATACCCAACGTTTGGGCCGTTGCAGATGCGGCGGTAGCGGCGCCCACTGGTACCAGAAAATCAGCGCTGCGACCGCCAGCGCGGAGAGCCAGAAACTGTCCGACAACACGCTCAGTGGGTCACTGACCAGAATCAACGCCACACACCATAGCCATACTTGCCACGATGAAACCGATACGCCGCGTATCCTTAGCCACGTCCAGCATGATAACGCCAGCGCAGCTCTTACCGCCGGCGGGTTTCCTCCGGCCAGCCAGACGTATCCCCAGGCGCAGCACAACCCACACCACAACGGCGCGCGATGTTCTACCCAATGAACCGGCAACAGATATTGCACCGCACGCACCACGCCCCAGCCAGACAATGCCGCCAGCACGATATGCAGCCCCGATATCGCCATCAGGTGCATGATTCCGGTTTGCCGAAGCACGTCGAGGATGTCATCCTCCACCAGTGTCATCTCACCGATCGCCAACGCCAGTATGATCGATCGCCACGGCAATGACCGCGTTTGCCGTTCCGCCTGTTCAACCAGACGCTGGCGCAAACCGCATTCTGGCGTCAGCACCGAGGCAGAGAGTATCCGTCCGGTCAATGGCTGCGCCTTAGCCAGCGCCCAACGCTGACGGTCAAAACCGCCCTCGTTCAACCGGCTGTGCACCGGACGTAACCGCAACCGGACTTCCCACTGCTGCCCGCCGCACCAGTCCGCCATCTGCGGCTGTGCATCCAGCCGCGCATAGAGCGGCGGGAACACCCAACGCCCGTTGATCTCCCACAACCGCACCACGACCTGCCCGGCATCCGCCTGCGCAAATCGGACGCTACTGACGCCAACCCTTGCCGTCACCGGTCGCAGGGTAAACTGATCCACCTGATTCAGTATCGCCCGGCCACTGTAGAGGCTCCAAATCACCCCAAGCACCACCAGGCCGACCGGATAAAAGCGCGTCTTAAGCAGCCACAGCGCAGGCAGCCCCCACATCAGAGAACGTCTATCCGGCAAATCCGGCAATATCAGCAACAACAACGGGCCCGCTATCAACGTCGCCGCCAGTTGGTTCAATGAAATTCTGATGGTTTGTCCCTTACCATTTATCGCCGAATTTCCGGCGGTCATCCTGCTGGGACGCAGTGTGCCAACCCATGAACGTTAGCGAAAGCAACGCATGACAACCCCGGAATCGGCTACGCAAACAACCGCAACGGTTGCAATCCATTGCAACAACAATGCGAAGCGGCATGAGCGCGACAACAGCCCGCCGACTCTCGCCTTGACAAGCAGAAGTGGTTCATTGAATGGTATGCCGCAGGCCACGTCTGGCGGTTATGGTAATCGTGGCGCAAACAGGGATATGCCACGGACTATTGGCGAAAAACAAAAAGGAACATGGGACATGATGGATAAAAACAGAATTTTCATCATCAGCGTATTGGCGTTGTCAGCCTGCGCGATGACGCCGCGCAACGAACCGGCCGATAGCGCCTTCCAGCATGTGGCGCGCGCCGCCAACGAGTGCACCACTGATTTACTGGCGCAGGTAAGGCACCTCGACGGGAAATACCGGGTAATGACGCGGTATTACATCAAAAACCAGACTATCGACACCACCGGCGGCAAGGTCATCGACACACAAGTGCGGGAGATCCCCGCCATCAACGCAGACGCGCTGGATAAAGGCGAGACAGGCAGCGCATGGCGCGACTGCATGATGCAGAGAAACGTGCTGGCGCCGGAAATCGTGATGAGTCAGTCATAGTCGGGCTGCCTGAATAGTCACACCGCCCCAAAAAGCATCAGGGCCGGAAACCGGCCCTGAACGTCAGTGAAATTATTTCGCCTCCACCGGCGGTTTGATTTCACCCATTTCCTTGATTTTACGGGACAGCTCGCGGCGCTCTTTCGACAGTTCCGCGTTTTTGATGATGTATTCATCCACGCGGTCCTCATAGTCGCTACGCATGTTGGCGATAATGTTCTGGATATCTTCAATCGACATACCCGGTTTGATGTACTCGCTCAGGTTATCCAGCAGCAGCACACGTTTCTGGTTATCGCGGATTTTCTTTTCATTATCCGCAATTTCACGCTGCAGCTTGTTCTTGCGACGGAACATACGCACGAATTCCAGTACATCCTGGAAACATGGCTTAGTGTTACCCTTCTCCATTTTTCTACCCTTACTTAACGATCAAAATTCGTTATGCGGAGACCGCGTTACTCCAGGCTGTATCCCGCAATAATGCGCATCCTCCTCCGCCCTGATAACAATCGTTGCTTTGATAACACTGTGTGAGCGATACCAGCGACGCGCATCATTGCGGAACATAGACTAACCATACAGGTTAGCCACTATCGTCGACAAGGTGGTTTTCCCATATCGCCGATGCAATCGTTGTCTTTATGTGCACCCTATCACTCCCGCGTTCTGATTGCACCTGACTCGATTCAACACCGCTGGGCGGCACACATGTCGGCTTCTGTCAGACAGCAGGATGGTTTACCATGACGGCTTTGTGTTGTCCGTCACCGTTTTTACTGAAAGAACGATGATTTGCCCTTAAACTGGCGGCCGTTCCGCATGGCGCTTACGCTGGGCAAAACCGACGGTGACAAACACGCTTCGCGGCGGTATGACTGGTTTACCAGCGTTTGCCGTCGCCAGGCTGAACAGAGAGAAACCGTGCAAAATCAACACACCGAACCCACTTTTTTCATTCATGACTATGAGACCTTTGGTAAACATCCGGCCAAAGATCGCCCGGCGCAGTTCGCCGGCATCCGTACCGATTTGAATTTTAACGTGATCGGCGAGCCGGTAGTGATCTACTGCCAGCCAACCGACGATTATCTGCCCGACCCGGAAGCGGTGATGATTACCGGCATCACGCCACAGGTGGCGCAAAGCCGTGGGATACGCGAAGCGGAGTTCGCCCGCCATATCCATGAGGCGTTCAGCGTGCCGGGCACCTGCATCATGGGGTACAACAACATTCGGTTTGATGACGAAGTCAGCCGGAATCTGTTTTATCGCAACTTCTACGACCCGTATGCCTACAGTTGGCAAAACGGCAACTCTCGCTGGGATTTACTGGACATGCTGCGGGCGTGCTATGCCTTGCGTCCGGATGGCATTATCTGGCCGGAAAACGACGACGGTTTTCCCAGCTTCAGGCTGGAACACCTGACGCACGCCAATGGCGTCGAACACACTCAGGCGCACGACGCCATGTCGGATGTGTATGCCACCATCGCCATGGCGCGCCTGCTCAAACAGTCGCAGCCGAAACTGTTCGACTATCTCTACGCGTTGCGTAACAAAAACAAGGTCAGCGCGTTAATCGATATTCCGCAAATGAAACCGCTGGTACACGTTTCCGGCATGTTTGGCGCCGCGCGCGGTAATACTAGCTGGATTGTGCCGCTGGCCTGGCATCCGGATAACCGCAATGCAGTCATCGTCTGCGATCTGGCGGGCGATATTCAGCCGTTGCTGGAGCTGAATGCGGATGAACTGCGCACCCGGCTTTATACCCGTCGTGCGCTGCTGGCGGAAGATGAATCGCCGGTGCCGATCAAACTGGTGCATATCAATAAATGCCCGGTTCTGGCGCCGGCCAGCACGTTGCGTCCGGAAGACGCAGAGCGGCTGGGCATTGACCGTCAGTACTGCCTGAACAATCTTCAACTGCTGCGTCAGCATGGCAGCGTACGGGAGAAAGTGGTGGCGCTATTTGCCGATGCCCCGCCGTTTGAAGCGTCGACGGATGTGGACCTGCAACTGTACGATGGCTTTTTCAGCGACGCCGATCGGGCTGCGATGGACATCATTCGTAAAACCGATTCCCAGCACCTTCCGGCCCTGAACCTTCAGTTTGCCGATCGCCGGGTGGAGGAATTGCTGTTCCGCTACCGGGCGCGCAATTTCCCCGGCACGCTTGATGAGCAGGAGCAGCAGCGCTGGCTGGCGCATCGTCGGGAAATCTTTACCCCGGAGCGGTTACAGTCTTATTCGGATGCGCTGGAGAGTTTGTATCAGCAGTACGCGGATGACGAGAAAAAAACCGCGCTACTAAAAGCACTGGTTGCCTATGCCCAACGGCTGGTCGCCTGAAATGTGGCAACATCACACCGGGACAAGCATCATGCGCTTACTGCCGCGGTTACACCGGACTGCCCGTTGTTGCGGCTCTGGCATCGTCTTTTTTGCTGCTTTGTCGGCCATCATGTTACCGACGGCCAGTGCCGCGCCGTTTATTCAGCCCGCGTCCGCTCAGGTCCAGTTAGTCTCACCGTCCCAGCAGGTTGCAGAAAAGTCTTTTGCTATCACGCCCAGGGAATTGGTCACACGCATTAATGACAACCTGTTCCGCCTGCACTGCACGTTCAGGTTCACGATGGGCAACGATCCGCTTAGTAGCGAAGCCTCTTCCGGCACTTACTCACACATCAAACTCACCAGTGAAGTTTCTCAAGCCACCGGGAGAATCACTGTGCTGAAACTGATAGTGGCTGGCGATGGGACGCAGCAGTCTGGCATCGATAATCTTGCCGCGGTTGTCGCTGCCTATGGCGCATTGCTGGACGAAAAAGATGAAATCACGACCGTATCGCCGACCGTCAAGCAACTTCTGAACGCGAAAACGTCGCCCGCTATGCTGGTGCTAGACCATATCCGTTTTATTCGCGTATGGCAGGGTGGCACCAATTTGTTCGCCGCCGCTCCGCTATAAGCGCAGCATACAGATAAACGACACACATCCGGCGTATAAAAAAACAGGCTCCCGCGGGAGCCTGTCATCGTCAGTCAGCACATTACGCCAGATCTTCGTTGTACTGCGGTACCGGCTGTCTGAAACTGCGCGTCACGAACGTCAGATAGAGCAGACCAATCGCTGCCCATACCAGCCCCAGCGTCATTGAGGTACTTTCCAGATTCAGCCACAGCGCGCCGACGGTCAACGCGCCCATGACCGGCAGAATCAGGTAGTTCACGGTGTCTTTCAGCGTCTTGTTGCGGCGTTCACGGATATAGAACTGAGAAATCACCGACAGGTTGACGAAGGTGAAAGCCACCAGCGCCCCGAAGTTGATCAACGCCGTCGCGGTAACCAGATCGAACGAGATGGCAGACAGCGCGATAACGCCGACCAGCAGTACGTTCAGCGCCGGCGTCCGCCAGCGCGGATGTACATAACCGAAGAAGCGTTCCGGGAATACGCCGTCACGCCCCATCACATACATCAGACGGGACACGCCGGCATGCGCCGCCATACCGGACGCCAGTACGGTGACGCAGGAGAAAATCAGAATGCCGAACTGGAAGGCCTTACCCGCTACGTACAGCATGATTTCAGGCTGAGAGGCATCCGGATGTTGAAAACGTGAAATATCCGGGAAGTACAGTTGCAGGAAGTAGGACACCACCACGAAAATTACGCCGCCGAGCAACGCCGTCAGAAAAATGGCTTTCGGAATCACACGGCCTGCATCTTTGGTCTCTTCAGACAGCGAACTGATGCCGTCAAAACCAAGGAACGAAAAGCACAGGATCGTCGCGCCTGTGATCATCGGCACCACATGGGCGTTATCGGACCAGAATGGACGGCTGCTGGTCAGCGTACCCGCGCCCTCGCCATGCGCCACACCATAAATCACCATACCGGTGATGGCCACCATCACGGCGACCTGCAGCACGACGATCAGGCTATTGAAGTTGGCGACGGTTTTGATGCCGCGCAGGTTGGACAGCGTCATGAAGCCCACCAGCAACACCACAAAAATCCACGACGGCATGCTGGGGATCAGGGTTTCAAAATAGATTTTCGCCAGCAGGATGTTGATCATCGGCATGAACAGATAATCCAGCAACGACGACCATCCCACCATGAAGCCGACAGTCGGACTAATCGCTTTCTGAGCATAGGTATAGGCCGACCCGGCGGACGGGAAACGACGAACCAGTTTGCCGTAGCTGAGTGCGGTAAACAGAATGGCAATCAGCGCAAACGCGTATGCGGTGGCGACGTGACCATCGGTCAGACCGGAAACGATACCGAAGGTATCAAACAGCGTCATCGGCTGCATGTAGGCCAGGCCCATCATCACGACGGGAACCAGGGTCAGAGTTTTACGCAGTTGTACGCGCGGCGTGGAAACAGTGGAATCAGTCATGACGCAGACCTCCTTTACCGACAGCGGCCTTATCGGTGCCACTCACCATCCATGATCCCGCTATGAATGACGAAGACGCCGTGCGGCGGTGTTTCAGGTATCCAGAACGTCTGGAAGCGAACGGACGAGCGGTGTCGCCGTAGCCGAGGTGAGCAGCCGATACGCCGCCCGATGTCAGGCACGCCAGCATGGCGCCCTTGTCGCTGCGCTTGCAGCACCAGCCGGCGGGCACCGGCTCCAAAACAACTGATTGCCCCATTATGTCTCTCTATTAACTCTACGCAGCCCGTAGCATGCGTTTTACCGATATCTGTCCGGTGCCATCAACAGCGCCGGCCTCTTAATGAAATACAAAAAAATAACCGACGCGATAGGTATGCGTCGGTTTTTCAGGGCGCGTATTTTGCCCCAGTCGGCAATCAGAGACAAGACCTGTGAAGCCAATCGTGTACGACTTGCGCGGTCAATTCTGTCGCCGGCACGAATCAAACGGCTCAGCGAAGCCGTTTGCGTTTTTCGTTTTGATCCAGTTCAAGTTCGGTTATCACCTGCTGTAATCCCCGTTCTTGCGCGGCATTTAGCGTCGAAAACTTGAAGCTCAGACGCTCGATCTGCTTCACCTCGCCTTTACTGTCAACGACTTTGGTGGTGGCATGATTGACAAAATGCAAGTCCAGACAGAATTGCCCGTAGCTGGCGAGATCCACATCAATGTTTTTCAGGAGCATGCCCGGTTCAAACAATTCAGCCATCGCTTTGTCGTCGGTGTACATAGACAGACCGCCCAGCGACAAATCCTTCAGGCTAAATTCGAAATGGGTGTTATCCGGCAGCTCTCCCCGACAGCTCATGGGCGGCCAGGCAGGTGAATTGATGCGGAAAAAATTACGGCGCTGGATATAGTACAGCACGTCGGGAACCGCCGCGCAGAAGGCGGGAAAACCGTCATGTTCGACCGTTCTGATGATCGTGGAACGAAATTCAACCTTGGCGCCAGCCGTTTCTGCCGCAAACTCCAGTTCACCCGCAAACAACGCCCGACTGTTTTCACGCTCTAGCGCGCCGAGGTCAAACAGAAACTCCTCTTCGTCTGAATCAACCTCAAGGATCTTGCTGATGAACTGACCGTGCGTGTGATACACCATTACTGTGGCGTCTTGCTTTTGCAGTCCGCGTAATGTGGCGCAAATAGCCATTTTATTGCGCCTGGCGTACTGCTCTTTCATATTGTTATCCACTACATCCATCCCCACCGTCAATTGAATGGTTAATGCGTCATTCAGTGTCCCAGAACCCCCAGGATACAGCATGGCACTAGTATCGACATTCATGCCATCAACTTTAGGGTTTTATCTGTTCATTCGCTTATGCACTGTACGCATGGAACATGCCGGCACACAGTAACGCCCCGCAGCGCGAGGCGAAAACTCATGAAAAGAATGGGGGGACTGCTTGCCAATAATAGACGAGGTTCAGACGCGGGGATAGTGAGAAAGCAGCCAGGTTAGCGCCAGCAGATCGGCGCTGCCGCCAGGGCTGATGTTACGTTCGACCAGCGCCTGATTCATCTCCTGCAGCCCCTGTCGGGTCACACCGCCGGACAGCAATGCCCGCGCATGCGACTGTACGAACGCCAACCCTTCCATTCCGCCACGGGAGACTACGTTGGTATCCGGATTGTGGGCCATTAATACCACCAGCGTCTGCAGCAAGGCCGATTCGTCGTCCTGCCCCTGGGCGCGAGCACGCAGATAAGCGGGCAGCGCATGCTGACGAACGGTAGCAAAACCGCTGGCGGCTTCTCCCCGCGCACCGGTCAAGCCGTGACGCCGGAACAGATGTTCTCCAGCCGTCGCGGTGTGCTGGCTGTTCTCCAGCTCATTACGCACCAAATCGGCGCTCATCCGCGCGGCGCACTGGCACAGGCTGTCCTGCGTCAGTTGTAGCCGACGGCCCGCCAGCCACCCGGCTGCGCTGCACAGTAATCCAAAGGCGAAAATGCCGCCTTTGTGCGTATTCACGCCGCCCGTCGCAGCCAACATCGCCTGTTCGGCGGCGATGCCGATAGGCCGCGCCTGCGGCAGGAGCTGGGTTATCGGCAACGCGCTATGCGCCATGCCTGCTTCGGTAAAACGTGAAAACCAGGGAGCCAGCGCGGCGATACTGGCCTGAAACAGCGGCACATCCATATCGCGATGAGCGCCGTTGTTATCCCGATCCACCAGACCGGGTTTTGGCGTCAGCATCACCTCAATGGTCAGGGCGTCAGCCACCTGCTGGTGAATAGTAGGTAGTGCCACCAGCGCGCCGGTGGCATCAGGAAATAGCGTTGTCAGTAACGGAGAGGAAACACTCGACTCAGTGTGCGTTAAACCAGGCATGGAGGATACCCTCGATTTTTTCAATCACGTCCGGTAACGCATGGCGGCGCGAACGCGCGCAGGCATGCGCCGATTCATCACAGAGTATACATCGACGACGATCATGCGCCAGTAACGTTCGGCTGATCGACCCTTCCTGCGGACAAAATACGTCAAAATCCCACAGCCGCCCCAACGGGTGCTGATCTTCCAGTGCAATGGCCGCCGCCTTAACGCTCAACGCATCCTTGGTGATGACCCAGAATGCCTCTGCGCCGGTATCCAGCCAGTGCAACTGTTGCTCCAGCGCTTCCCAGCCGCGCGCCAGGCACAAGTCATTGAACGCCGCGACCGCTTCCGTCATCGCCCGGCGATATAGCGGCGAATCTTTAACCGGACCCGGCGTCACCAGCGTCAGCGACACCAGCGTAGACTGGTGCCGCGCCAGCAATTGCTGCTGGCGGGCACAGCGGCGTTCCTTCGCCGCTAGCAGGCTTTCCAGTGAGACGGCGATCGTTGAGTCTATCGCAGCATCGCTCACTCGTTGTCCTCTTTAACCTGACGTACCACGTCAATCACGCTGCCGTCACGGTAGCGAATCACCCCGACGATGCGATCGTGGAATTCAATGGCTTTAGGTTCGCCCACCAGTTGAATCGCACGCTGGTACAGTTCTTCAATCGACATCACGCTCAGACCGGCGTTGATCAGGCGTTCCGCTACATCCGGACGCGCCGGGTTAACGGCGATGCCGTGGTCGGTCACCAACACGTCGATGGCGCTGCCCGGCGTCACGCAGGTCGTTACCTGACGGACTACCGTCGGAATACGGCTGCGAATCAACGGCGCGACCACGATAGTCAGGTTAGCCGCCGTCGCCACGTCGCAATGGCCGCCGGACGCGCCGCGCATGACACCGTCGGAACCGGTGATCACGTTGACGTTAAACTGGGTATCGATTTCCAGCGCGCTCAGAATCACCACGTCCAACTGGTCGCAACAGGCGGCCTTGGAGCTGGGGTTGGCGTAGACATTGGTGGAGATTTCCACATGGTTGGGGTTCTTCGCCAGCGATGCCGCGGCGTTGGCGTCAAAGCACTGGGTGTCCAGCAGCTTTTCAATCAGTCCTTTTTCATGCAGGTCGACAATGCTGCCGGTGATGCCGCCGAGTGCGAAACTCGCCACCACGCCCTGCTTCTGCATGCGATCTTCCAGAAAACGGGTACAGGCGGTAGAAGCCGCGCCGGAACCGGTCTGGATCGAAAAGCCCGGTTTGAAATAGCCGGAGTGTTCGATCACGTCTGCCGCGCTGCGGGCAATCAGCAGTTCACGCGGGTTGCTGGTGACGCGCGCCGCGCCTACGCTGATTTTCGCCGGGTCGCCGACTTCTTCCACCGGCACCACAAAGTCCACCTGATCCTGCACCAGACTGGCCGGCATGTTAGGGAACGGCACCAGACTTTCGGTCAGCAGCACTACTTTACCGGCGTACTGCGCATCGACCATCGCGTAGCCGAGCGAGCCGCAGCGGGATTTACCCGACGTGCCGTTGGCGTTGCCGAATTCGTCGCTGCTCGGCACCCCGAGGAATGCGACGTCAATCTTCAGCTCGCCGCTCTGCAGCAGATGCACGCGGCCGCCGTGAGAGTGAATCTGTACCGGCTCTTTCATCAGGCCGTGAGAGATGGCATCCGCCAGCTTGCCGCGCATGCCGGAGGTGTAAATACGGGTAATCACGCCATTGCGGATATGCTCGATCAGCGGCGCGTTGCAGGTCATCAACGAACTGGAAGCCAGCGTCAGGTTTTTAAAACCCAGACGGGCCAGGGTGTCCACCACGTGGTTAATCACCTTGTCCCCTTCACGGAACGCGTGGTGGAACGAAATCGTCATGCCGTCCTGCAGCCCGCTTTTGCGAATGGCTTCTTCCAGATCGGCGCACAGCTTGCGCTGGTGTTTTTCGGTGACGTCATTCAGCCAGGGGGTACTGTGGTTGGCATTGACGAACGGTTGCAGATGGCTTTTTTCTGGATATTGCTTCTGCAGTGCTTCAATAAAGTTACTCATGATCCAATCCTGTCATTGCGAGGCCCGCCAGCGCGATATCACGCCGCCAGCTGGCCAGTGCGGAAACTATTACAAACCAGACTCCATCCGGTTACCCGGCCTGCGTTTATTTGCGCACGCCGGAGGCCAGCGCACGCTCCACCACCCGGCGGGCGTGGTCGATAATCGGGCCGTCGATCATTTTTCCGTTCAGCGAAATTACCCCCAACCCGGCGCGTTCGCCGTCTTCCGCCGCCTTGATGACCAGATGAGCGTAATCCACCTCATCCTGAGTCGGCGCGTAGGCGTTGTGCAGCAGTTCGATCTGGCGCGGGTTGATCAGCGACTTGCCGTTGAAGCCCAGTTTGCGGATCAGTTCCACTTCTTTCAGGAACCCTTCTTCGTCGTTGACGTTGGAGTACACCACGTCAAAGGCGTCGATACCGGCAGCGCGAGCGGCATGCAGCACCGCGCAGCGGGCATAGAACAACTCGGTGCCGTCGCCGCGTTCGGTTTGCATATCCATCACATAGTCGAACGCCGCCAGCGCGATGCCGATCATGCGCTCGGAGGAGCGGGCGATAGACACGGCATTGATCACCCCGACCGCGGACTCGATCGCCGCCATGATGCGGGTCGAACCGACTTCACGACCGCACTCTTTTTCGATGCGCGCCAGATGGTGTTCCAGCTCGGCGACATCGTCGGTAGAGTCGGTTTTCGGCAAACGGATGACATCCGCGCCGCCTCGCACAGACGCTTCCAGATCCTTAAGACCGAACGGAGTATTGAGCTGATTGATACGCACCACGGTTTCGATGCCCTGATACATCGGGTGCTGCAACGCATGGTGAACCAGCAGGCGCGCGGTATCTTTCTCACGCAGGGAAACGGCGTCCTCCAGGTCGAACATGATGGAGTCCGGTTTGTAGATGAAAGCGTTGGACAACATGGCGGCATTCGCGCCCGGCAGGAACAGCATACTACGGCGCAGTTTTTTCGGCTGAGTGGTGCTCATCACAGTTTCTCCCAGTCAATCTGATCAACATCGGCGGCACGCAGCACGGCGCTCTGCACCCGGGCACGAATTACGCAATCCAGCGCGCCCTTGTCTTCAACCACGATGGTGCCGGACTCTACGCCCAGCGTGCTCAGGGTGTCGTTCACCACCTGCTTGATCTGTGCGCCAAACTGTTTGATGACTTCACTGTTTATCACCACGGTCAACTGGCCTTCCGCCGGCGCCACCTTGACCAGCAAGTCGCTGGATTCAAAGGTGCCCGCCAGGGCCTCCTTGATAATTTTCATGTTGTTTACCTGCTTAATACATTAAAAACACGTTACGCACAGGCGAGTTCGCCATAGCGTTGTAAATGCGCAAACGTAGTCGCCGGGACGATCTCGCGGATATGTTCAAACTGACGCAGCTTCAGTAACCGGCGCACTTCAGAGGCGGAAATCGCCAGGCCGGAGTGTTCGCGAGTGCGTTCAATTTCCACCACTTCCAGCGCCGGCGCGGCAACCTGCCCGGCCTGCTCCAGCCAGTGGTGCATATCCTGGTTATAACGGTGCGTTACCGGGCAGAAGGGTTCTGTGCCGACAAAGCGCCGGGTAATACCGAGCGCCGGTGCGATGTACTGGCGAAAGATGATCAGATCCAACGCCGCATGGGCCTGAGTAATCAGTTGCTCTTCTTTCAGGAAATAGCCCGGAAACGTGGCTTTGGAGATCATGTATTCCGACCCGGCGTGAACCGTCAGATTCGGGATGTGCGCCACCCCCTGACGTACCATGTCCAGCCGTTCGGTGAACGGGAAAAAGGACACATCTTCCCGCACCACGAAAATATGCAGCCAGTCACAGGCGCGGGCGGCTTGCTCCGCCAGATAACAATGCCCCAGCGTGAACGGGTTGGCGTTCATCACGATGGCGCCGATATCCCGACCCGGTTTGACCTGTGTCGCCAGGGACTGGCAATACTGTTTGATGCCGATAGGCGTATTTTCCATCAGCACGGCCTTGTCTTCATAACAGGCCAGCGGGTAGAAACCGCAACCGCGGAAAACCGTGATATTGCAGGGGCGGGTGTAGAGAAACAGATGGAACTGGCCACGTTCGGCGGCGAACTGCACCACCTCGTTCACCACTTTCACCCCCAGGTTGAGGTCACGATAGCCGGGATCCACCGCCACACACTTGATGGTATTCGCGCACAACCCGGCACAGGCAACCAGTTGGCCGTTATGCCTGCCCACCACAAAAAACTCGATATCCTTGTCCATGCCCAACTGGCACATCCCGAGAAACTGACTGACTTCAGCCACTTCACGGGGTTGGACGCGAACATCCAGCGTGGAAAAAGTAAAACTCTCATCGGCGTACATAACGGTTATCCTGCTTTTTGCTGTACCACATAACTCGTGGGGTCGACGCCTCCGGCGAACCGGAGGCGATGCCTGTCAGTGCCCCACAGCGGCGGGTGCCGCTCGCGGGGTTTTCACCGGCTGAGCGACTTCACCAATGGTGTTGCGCAGGTGACCCACGTTTTCAATTTCCACTTCAATGCTGTCGCCCGGTTTCATGAACAGCGGCGGAGTACGTTTCTTACCGACGCCGCCAGGCGAACCGGTAATAATCACGTCACCGGCGCTCAGCGCGGTGAAGGTACTGATGTACTCAATCAGGTCCGCCACTTTGTGAATCATGCTGGCGGTGTTGTCGTCCTGTACCATGCGGCCGTTCAGGTAGGTACGGATGGCCAGCGCGTGCGGATCCGGAATTTCGTCACGGGTAGTGAGGTAAGGCCCGAACGCACCGGTTTTCTGCCAGTTCTTACCGGCGGTAAACCAGCTGTGCTGCCAGTCGCGGGCGGAACCGTCCATATAGCAGCTGTAACCGGCGACAAACGACAGCGCTTCGTCGCGGCTGATGTTCTGACCATCTTTACCGATGATGACCGCCAGCTCGCCTTCATAGTCGAACTCGCTGGAGTAGTGCGGCTTGAGCACCTGGGTGCCGTGGCCGGTCTGCGAGTCGGCGAAACGCACAAACAGCGTCGGCGCCGGGTTCTGTTCGTTGAACTCTTTACGTTTGTCGGCGTAGTTCATGCCGACGCACAGGATTTTGGACGGCGCCACAATCACCGGCAGGAAGGTCACGTCTGCCACGGCGACGTCCGGAGTCTCGCTCTGGAAAGCCGCAGCTTCCTGGAGCGCATCGCCAGCCAGCAACGCTTTCAGGTCCGGATAACGGTCGCCGAGCCGGCTTCCCAAATCAATCAGGCCCGCAGGCGTGTGGATCCCGTAGCTGTTTTTGCCGTGATGGCGGTAACTTGCAAGTTTCATAATCTTTCCTGTTTAAATAAGGCCGCTTGCTATCGCGGCGTTATTTGTTTTTGTCATACAACCGTCACACCAGGAACTTGCCAAGAACCAGCAAGGCCACGGAGACGTTGATTGCCCCACCAATACGGGTAGCAATCTGAGCGAATGGCATCAGCACCATACGGTTGCCGGCGGTGAGAATAGCCACGTCGCCGGTACCGCCCTGCCCGCTCTGGCAGCAGGAGATGATGGCAACATCAATCGGATGCATACCGATTTTCTTGCCGACGAAGAAACCGGTGGTAACCAGCGCTACCACGGTGGAAACAATCACCAGCAGGTTGGTAATGGTGAACGCGTGCACCAGTTCTTCCCACGGCGTGATCGCCACACCAACGGCGAACAGAATCGGATAGGTCACAGACGTCTGGAAGAATTTGTAAACCACCTGGGAGCCTTCCAGCAGACGCGGAGACGCACCATTGAGCAGTTTCACGATCACCGCGGCGAACAACATGCCTACCGGGGCCGGCAGACCAATCAGCTTGTAGCCCAGCATACCGATCATGTACAGCAGGATAGCCAGCAGAGCGCCCGCAGCCAGATTGGCCGGGTCCATTTTGCCGCTCAGCGTGCTGGTGAGTGTGGCCGGAGCCTGTTCGGTGCCGTTTGCCTTGTTCGGCATCAGGTCGCCTTCACCGGTCAGGTGCGGATAACGTTTACCCAGTTGATTCAGTACACCGGCAAGAACGATAGCGGTCAGGCTGCCCAGCATGACGATTGGCAGGATACGGCCCAGCGCGACGCCCTGTTCCATGTGCAGCAGCGTGGCGTAACCGATAGAAAGCGGAATCGCCCCTTCACCCACGCCGCCAGCCATGATCGGCAGCACCAGGAAGAAGAAGATCTGGAACGGGTCCATCCCCAGCATAATGCCGACGCCCATACCGACAATCATGCCCACTATTTCACCGCACAGCATGGGGAAGAAAATACGCAGGAAGCCCTGAATCAGCGTCTGCCGGTTCATGCTCATGATGCTGCCGACGATAATGCAGCAGATATACAGATACAGAATGTTGGTGGATTTATAGAATTTGGTGGTGGAGTCTACAACCACCTGCGGCAGCAGGCCGTAATACACCAGCGCAGACGGAATAAAGGTGGCGCAGATGGCCGCCGCACCCATTTTGCCGATAAGCGGCAAACGCTTACCGAACTCACCACAGGCAAAACCGAAGAACGCCAGCGTGGCGACCATCACCACGATATCGCTGGGCAGTTTCCCTTCAAGGCAGTCCAGTGCAATCAATAGCCCGGCAAGGATAAACAGCGGCACTGGAATAACACCAATTTTATAGTTATCCAGAACATGCCACCATTTTTCTTTTAATGAAACCTTCCCAGAGGCCTCATCTTTTACAACGATATAAGAATCATCAGTGGTACTCATAACTTTCTCCCCTTGTTATTTTCCCGGGCATAGTAAGAGCTCAACACCAATTATTATGTGACAATCCTCAAATTAAAAAATGAGTTTTAATGGTGCTTATGGTTTTTATGGTTTTTATTAATTTTTAATTAAAAATCAATAAAATAAAAGATCATCAAGCGGGGATTATTTTCGTGGTTTTTATGGTTTTTATGAAGCAAATGGCGCCTATTCCGTCGATGGAATTATATGTTGAAAAAAAGTAATTAAAATGTCCTCTGTCCGTGACGCTTAATTTACGCTTTATTTAAAAATGCAGAAATAAGAATACTATTTTCACAATTTACGCGGAGCGCTTCACAAGACTATTTTTTATACCCTTTCTTGTACGCCTTTCATGATAAATTAGCCATCTTCGTTTCCGCGCTTTACCGGTGATTAGCACATTATGACTGTCAGGCTACCGTTCCATCTCAAGCTGTTCATCTACCTGATGATCTTTTTTTCTCTGCTGCTTATCACCGCGGGGCTTTACTATTACCGGGCGGTAGACCAGCAACTTTATGATGAACTGGGCAGCCGGGCGCAGATTCAGGCGCGTGAAATCGCGATTATTCCCTCACTGGTTGAGGCGGTAAAACACGGCGACACCGCCACCATCGACAACCTGGTCGACCAAATCAAAGCACGCAGCGACGCCAGCTTTATCGTTATCGGCGATCGCAACGCCACCCACCTTTATCACTCGGAAGAACCCTCGCTGCTCGGCACCGAAATGATCGGCGGCGATAACAAAGAGGTGCTGGAAGGGCAAAGCACCATCACGCTGCGCCGTGGCGCCATCGGTATTTCGCTGCGCAGCAAAGCGCCGATCATGGAAGGCGATCAGGTTATCGGCATTGTCTCGGTGGGGTATCTGAAAAAGCGCATCGACAACCTGACATTCAGTAAAGTCGCCCATGTCGGCCTGGCGATCGTCGCCATGCTGGTCGCCTTGTTCTTTTTCTCCTGGTGGTTTTCCCGTAACCTGAAAAAGCAGATGTTCGGGCTGGAGCCGCTGGAAATCCGGCTGCTGGTCAGGCAGCAAAAGGCGTTGCTGGAGTCCATTTATGAAGGCGTGATCGCCATCGACAAACAGCGCAACATCGCGGTGATCAACCATGCGGCAAAAGATTTGCTTGGTCTGACCATGCCCTCATATCAGTTACGCGGTAAACCGATCGATGATGTCATCGCGCCGGTGCCGTTTTTCTCCAATAAAGACATCTGGGTCAACGATACCCATGATGAGATCTGCCGCTTCAACCAGATTACGGTTATCGCCAGCCGCGTACGCATTATGCTGGAGGACGAACTGCAAGGTTGGGTCATCAGTTTTCGCGACAAGAACGACCTCCACACCCTGAGCATGCAGCTCAGCCAGGTGAAACGCTACGCCAACAGCTTGCGCATTCTGCGGCACGAACAACTGAACTGGACCGCCACGCTGGCCGGGCTGTTGCATTTACGCCGTTATGATGAAGCCGTGCGTTACATTGAGGCGCAGTCCGAAGGGGCGCAGGTAGTGCTGGATTTTATCTCCAGCCGCTTTTGTTCCCCGGCGCTTTGCGGCCTGCTGCTGGGTAAATACGCCAGCGCCCGAGAAAAAGGCATCGAACTGCGTTTTGATCCGCGCTGCCAGCTCAGCGGCATCCCCGCGTCCCTCAGCGAAACAGAGTTGATGTCAATTATTGGGAATTTAATCGATAATGCAGTAGAAGCCACACTGGCCAGTACCCCGGCTTACCATCCTGTCGAAGTGTATATCCACGATGGTGAGCAGGAACTGGTCATTGAAGTCGCCGATCAAGGTACAGGGATTGACCCCGCCATTGCGGATCGGGTATTTGAAATGGGCGTCACCAGCAAACAGGAAGGCGATCACGGGCTGGGCCTGCATCTGGTTTCCAGCTATGTCAGCCAGGCACAGGGTGTGATCGAGGTTTCTGACAATTCGCCTCACGGCGCTATTTTTTCTATTTTCATTCCAAAAACCACCATATAACCAAAAACAGGGAATACGAGCACCATGCCGATTGCGAGCACCATGCCGACTGAACGAACCATTGAAAACTTCGACGTACTGATCGTTGAAGATGAAAGAAAGCTGGCAAATATCCACGCGGAATTTATCGAAAAGAATTTCGCGCTGCGGGTGGTGGGCACTGCGTCAACCCTGAACGAAGCCAAACGCATGCTGCAACAGTACAAACCCCGTCTGATGCTGCTGGATAACTACCTGCCGGACGGCGAAGGCGTTCAACTGATCGAAAGCGACCTGATGCGCAGCATCAACTGTTCGGTGATTTTCATCACCGCCGCCAGCGACATGAACACCTGCGCGCAAGCCATTCGGTGCGGCGCCTTTGATTACATCATCAAGCCGGTGTCCTATCCGCGGCTGCGCTCATCGCTGGAGCGCTTTATCCAGTTCGTCAAAACCCAGCATATCTACAAGGTCGTCGATCAGCAGAACGTGGACGTGCTTTACCAGTTGCAGGCGTCTACCGTACCTAACGGGCCGGGCAGCAAAGGCATCGAAGAAAACACCCTTAGTCTGATCAAACAGATCTTTCAGGACGATCCACAAGCCCTGTTCTCCGTGGATGAAGTGGTGGAAAAAACCGGATTAAGCAAAACCACCGCCCGGCGTTATCTGGAGTTCGGGCTTGAAAACCATTTTCTGGATGTAGAAATGCGCTACGGCAAGATTGGCCACCCCCGGCGCCTCTACCGCAAAAAACACCTGGACTGACACGCACGTTCGAGCGCCCTTTCCTGCCCGCCATACCAGCCTTGCCGGTATGGCGTCCCCCTCACCAGCCGCCTCTTCACGGTATGAAAGCCTCGTGTAACGTCAGAATGCCTGGGTGGATGGTGGTTCGGTAAGCGGCAGAATGGCGCGTTTCCAGCCGGCCGTCGATTTCAGTCAACAGACCTAACGTGCTTAGGCATTTCGCCAGATAAACAGCCTCACGTCACAAAAAACTATCAAGCAGCGCAAGTACAACTAAATCTCTATACTGCAGGCACCGATAACACACTGACCGGACGTCGCAAAAACGTGGCTTATGCACCACCGACGTTCACAGCACCAGACCAATAACAACACTCAGGTAATTTATTTCAAGGAGTACGGCAATGGGGTTCAGCAGCACGATAAAAAATACCAAAATTTCTCACAAACTCTACCTGGGATTCGGCGTAGTGTTATTGCTGGTGGTAATGGCTTCCTCACTCAGCGCGATACGCTTTCGCGACATTCGCGACATCTACGAAAAAACCAATCTGATTTACAACATCAATATTGAAGTCTTCCAGGCCAAAATCAACCGCCTGAAATATTTCTATACTCCGGACGACAGCACGCAAACCGTTCTGACCGGTTTCGTCAAACACGCCGCCGACCTGACCCAAAGCGCCCATACGCTCTCCTGGCACAGCGACGAACTCGGTTACATCAATGATCTGGATAAGATCATGGTGGATTTCCAGAAATCGGTCGCAGATATGTCAGCCGCCACGCAACAGGTGGTCGCGCTGAGAAAGCAGATCGCCACGCTGAATGCGCAGGATGCCGTCAAAAGTTTTCGCGACGGCCTACAAAATCAGCAACTGGACACCGCGTTGTACCAGCGCGTGGATGAATTGGCTTACGCCACCGCGTCGCTGAAGAACCTCTCGTATGAATTGCAGCTTACCGGCACTGACGATGCCGCCAAGGCGTTTAGCAGTCGCTATGTCGAGGTGCAGAAGGCTTATCAGGCTCTGCTGCCGACGCTCTCCGGCGAAACGCAGAAACTGGCGGAAGATCTCTGGAAATACACCGGGCAATACGCCTCGCAGAATCAGGACTATTCCCGTGCCTGGAGCGATCTGAAAAAAGCGGAAAATGCCGTGAAGACCGGCGGGGATAAAAGCAGCGCGGTGATCAAATCTCTGATCACGACGGTGAAAAACCAGAACGATGCGCTGGCGTACGGTTCAGCCAACATTACACTGCTGATCGGGTTGATCGCGGTGATCATCGGTATCCTGATTGCCGTCTATATCATTCGCCAGATCACCCGCCCGGTAATGCATAACCTGATGCTGGCGGAACGCATCGCCAGCGGCGACCTGACCGCCACTATCAACGTCGATCGCCACGATGAACTGGGCAAGCTGACCGCCGCGATGGCCGCCATGAACGACCGTCTGCGTCAGATGATTTCCGATGTCCGCGACAGCGTTGGTCATGTCACCCATTCTGCCGCCGACATTGCCGCCGGCAATAGCGATCTCGCCTCCCGAACCGAACAGCAATCCGCCGCCGTGGTGCAAACCGCCGCCAGCATGGAAGAACTGACGTCAACGGTGAAGAACAACACGGAAAACGCCCGTCATGCCAGCCAGATTGCTTCCGACGCATCCCAAAATGCGCATAAAGGCGGCGAAGTGGTGCAAAACGTGGTGAAAACTATGGATGATATCGCCGCCAGCTCGAGGAAAATCGCCGATATCACCGCGGTCATCAATAGCATCGCTTTCCAGACCAACATTCTGGCGCTGAACGCCGCCGTGGAAGCCGCTCGCGCCGGCGAACAAGGACGTGGTTTTGCCGTGGTGGCCGGCGAGGTGCGCAGCCTTTCCCAGCGTAGCTCTCAGGCCGCCAAAGATATCGCCGCCCTGATTGCCGAATCCGTGGAAAGAACCAATGCCGGCAGTACGCTGGTAGCGGAAGCGGGACAAACCATGGAGAGCATCGTCAACTCGGTATCCCGCGTTAACGATATTATGGGCGAGATTTCCTCCGCCTCGGAAGAGCAAAGCCGCGGTATCGAACAGATCTCCCGCGCCATAACCGAACTGGACAGCACCACGCAGCAAAACGCCGCGCTGGTTTCGCAGTCATCCTCTGCCGCCAATGCGCTGGAAGAACAGGCGATGCTGTTGGAAAAACTGGTCGCCACGTTCCGGTTGTCCGAATCCCCGGCGACATCACCGCGCCCTGCTGCGCTAAATAACCCGCGTCGCCCGCTGCAGGCCCTGCCCACCGCCGGTAAGGCATCGGCGAAACCGGCCGCTAAAAATCATCAGGACGACTGGGCTTCCTTTTGAGCGCACTGACTTGTGGTCGCGCTGACTTGATAGTTCAGACGTTATCCTGACAAACGGCCCGCTTCTGGCGGGCCGTTTCTTTTTGATACACACGAAAACCAGAGATGGCGGACGGATGTTAATGAGGAAACAGCCGCCATCCGGCCTAAAACACCATCGTCATCGGGTCCGGGTGCTGATACTCAAACCCCAGTTCGCTGCAGATCCGTTGCCCGTCAATCAATCGGGCCTGCGCGGGGTCGCCCTGCAGAAACTGTGGCGGCTCCATCCCCATCTGGCGCGCCTGCGCCGGATAGAAATCCTGTTTAGCCGGATGCGCCGGCGCACACAGGTTATAGAGATGCCCGCCATGCGGACGCTGCAGCAACAGCGTAATCGCGCCGATCACGTCCTCCAGATGGACCAGATTCACGCCGTGACTGCCATCCGGTAGATCGCGCCGTCCGGCAAGAAAGCGCCCCGGATGGCGATTGCTCCCCACCAGCCCGGCCAGCCGCAAAATATCCACCTCGGTATGAGGCAACGCGTGCAGCCACTGCTCCAGCGCCAGTAAGACCTTGCCCGTACCGGTTTCCGGCTGCAACGGACTGTTTTCTTTCACCCGGCCGCTGATCGGTCCGTAGACCGAAATGGAACTGGTGTACATAATGCGCGGCACCCCCAGCGCCAGCGCGCTGTTTACCACCTGCTGCACCGCCTGCAGATAAGCGCCGCCAGCCCGCTCAAGGCGCCCCGGCGGCAGAGTGATAATCAGCGTGTCCACGTTCAGCAGTATGTCCAGTTCGTCCGGTTCGCACTCCAGCTCCGGCGTCAGGCACAGGCGATAGCACTCCACACCGGACAGCCGCGCCGCCGTCACGCCATCATCGGTGCTCTTGCTGCCCACCACCCGATACCCCCGGCCCTGTAACGCCAACGCCAGCGGCATACCCAGCCAGCCCAGTCCGATTATCGCTACCTTTTTCATCGTCGTTCTCCTGCCCTTCCGGCGTTTCTGTTTCCGGATGCCTATTCCGCGCTTTTCATTATGTACCCTTATCGCCCATCTGGCGGCAATGTGATTTGCACGCACGATAATTTGTACACAATATGATTTGTACACTGTGGGGTAAAAAAATGTTGCGCTACCACATCAACATGGTTTAGGTTAACCAACAGACAACATCACTCTACTTTGACGACAAAGAGACGAATTCATGTTACGCGTTAAATTCAACCACCATCATCACCATCACCCTGACTAGTCTTTCAGGCGATAGGTGCTGGAAGACACTCAGATCTTCCAGTGGCGGTAAACGCGTAAGAAAAGCCCCCGGAAGATCGATTCCGGGGGCTTTTTTTTTGGCCGGAATTTTTTAAAAAAGCCTGCTTAACAGGCATCACAGACAGGATAAATTGAGGTTCACATGCTGGATAAAACACGTTTACGTATCGCGATGCAGAAATCAGGCCGCCTGAGCGACGACTCCCGGGAACTGCTGGCCCGCTGCGGCATTAAAATCAACCTGCACCAGCAGCGCCTGATCGCGTTTGCCGAAAACATGCCTATCGATATTCTGCGCGTACGCGATGACGATATTCCGGGGCTGGTCATGGATGGCGTGGTGGATTTGGGCATCATCGGCGAAAACGTGCTGGAAGAAGAGTTGCTCAACCGTCGCGCACAGGGCGAAGACCCGCGCTACTTCACGCTTCGCCGTCTGGATTTCGGCGGTTGCCGCCTGTCGCTGGCGATGCCGCTCGACGAGGAATACACCGGCCCGCAATGTCTGCACAACAAACGTATCGCTACCTCCTACCCGCACCTGCTCAAACAGTACCTCGATAAGCAAGGCGTCAATTTCAAATCCTGTCTGCTCAATGGCTCGGTAGAAGTGGCGCCGCGCGCCGGCCTGGCTGACGCCATCTGCGATTTGGTTTCCACCGGCGCGACGCTGGAAGCCAACGGCCTGCGCGAAGTCGAGGTGATTTACCGCTCCAAAGCCTGCCTGATTCAGCGCGACGGCGAGATGCCGGCCGAGAAACAACAGCTGATCGACAAACTGTTGACCCGTATGCAGGGCGTGATTCAGGCGCGCGAATCCAAGTACATCATGCTGCACGCGCCCAGCGAGCGTCTGGACGAAGTCATCGCGCTGTTGCCGGGCGCCGAACGCCCCACCATTCTGCCACTGGCCGGCGATCAGAATCGCGTCGCCATGCACATGGTCAGCAGCGAAACCCTGTTTTGGGAAACCATGGAAAAACTGAAAGTGCTGGGCGCCAGCTCTATTCTGGTGTTGCCGATTGAGAAGATGATGGAGTAACGCCATGAGCAACCGCTTCAACACCCTGATTGACTGGCAGACCTGCACCGAAGAGGAGCAGCGCCGGTTACTTACCCGCCCGGCCATCTCCGCTTCCGATCGCATCAGCGCGATTGTCGGCGAGATTCTGGCCAAGGTGCGTGATGATGGCGATGCCGCGCTGCGTGAGTACAGCGCCCGCTTTGACAAGGTGCAGGTCGACAGCCTGCGCGTATCCGCCGAAGCCATTGACGCCGCCGTTGCACGACTGGGCGACGACATCAAACAGGCGATGGCGACCGCCGTTCGTAACATCGAAACCTTCCACAATGCGCAGAAACTGCCGTCGATCAATGTGGAAACCCAACCGGGCGTGCGTTGCCAGCAGGTAACCCGGCCGATCGCCAGCGTCGGTCTGTATATTCCGGGCGGCTCCGCTCCGCTGCTGTCCACGGTATTGATGCTGGCGACTCCGGCGCGCATCGCCGGCTGCCGGCGCGTGATTCTGTGTTCGCCGCCGCCGATCGCCGACGAGATCCTGTATGCGGCGAAACTGTGCGGCGTACAGGAAGTATTCCAACTGGGCGGCGCGCAGGCGATTGCCGCGATGGCGTTCGGCACCGACAGCGTGCCGAAGGTGGACAAGATTTTCGGCCCCGGCAATGCCTATGTGACGGAAGCCAAGCGTCAGGTTAGCCAGTTGCTTGACGGTGCGGCCATCGACATGCCGGCCGGTCCGTCCGAAGTGCTGGTGATTGCCGACAGCGGCGCCACGCCGGATTTTGTCGCCTCCGACCTGCTGTCGCAGGCGGAGCACGGCCCGGATTCGCAGGTCATCCTGCTGACGCCGGATGCCGGCATGGCGCAGGCGGTAATCGACGCGGTGGAACGCCAGTTGGCAACGCTGTCCCGCGCGGACATCGCCCGTCAGGCGCTGGCCAGCAGCCGGGTGATCGTAGCGCGCGATCTGGACCAGTGCATCGACATCAGCAATCAATACGGCCCGGAGCACTTGATTATCCAGACCCGTAATGCCGAAACGCTTGTCGAGCGCATCACCAGCGCCGGGTCGGTATTTTTGGGTGACTGGTCACCGGAATCTGCCGGCGACTATGCCTCCGGCACCAACCACGTGCTGCCGACCTACGGCTACACCGCCACCTACTCCAGTCTGGGGCTGGCGGATTTCCAGAAACGCATGACGGTACAACAGCTGTCGCCGCAAGGTTTGCTGGGGCTGGCGTCAACCATTGAAATCATGGCGCAAGCCGAACAGCTGACCGCCCACAAAAATGCCGTTACCCTGCGCGTCAACGCCCTCAAGGAGCAAGCATGAGTATTGAGAATCTGGCTCGCGACAACGTCCGCCGCCTGACCCCGTATCAGTCCGCGCGTCGTCTGGGCGGTAATGGCGATGTCTGGTTGAACGCCAACGAATACCCGCAAGCGCCGCAGTACCAACTGACCTTGCAGACGCTGAACCGTTACCCGGAATGCCAGCCCGTGCAGGTGATTGAACGCTATGCCGCCTATGCCGGGGTGAAACCGGAGCAGGTGCTGGCGAGCCGCGGCGCGGACGAGGGCATCGAGCTGCTGATCCGCGCGTTCTGCGAACCGGGCAAAGACGCCATTCTGTTCTGCCCGCCGACCTACGGCATGTACGCCGTCAGCGCCGAAACCTTCGGCGTGGAGCGCCGCGTCGTGCCGTCGACCGTCGACTGGCAACTGGACCTGGCCGCTATCGAAGGCGCGCTGGATAACGTCAAAGTAATTTATGTCTGTTCGCCCAACAACCCGACCGGCAACCTGATCAACCCAGAGGATCTGCGTCGCCTGCTGGAACTGGCGCGCGGTCGGGCCATCGTCGCCATCGACGAAGCCTATATCGAGTTTTGCCCGCAGGCGAGCACGGTCGGCTGGCTGACGGAATACCCGCATCAGGTGGTGTTGCGCACGCTGTCCAAAGCGTTCGCCCTTGCCGGCCTGCGTTGCGGTTTCACCCTCGCCAGCGCCGAGGTGATTCAACTGCTGCTCAAAGTGATCGCCCCCTACCCGCTGGCGCTGCCGGTGGCGGATATCGCCGCGCAGGCGCTGAGCGAGGCCGGACTGGCTGACATGCGCCGCAATGTGACCGCGGTGAGCGAAAACCGCCGCTGGCTGAGTGAATCGCTGAAAACCCTGCCGAACGTAGAAACGGTATACACCAGCGAAAGCAACTACCTGCTGGTGCGCTTCGCCGATTCGCCAACCGTCTTCAAAACTTTGTGGGATCAGGGCATTATTTTACGCGATCAGAACAAACAACCGGGGCTGGCGGGTTGTCTGCGCATTACCATCGGCAACCGCTACGAGTGCGAGCGCGTCATCAGCGCATTGCAGGCGTTGTCCGGCAAAACGGCATAATTTGAGGAATCACCGTGGGATTAAAGTATCTTTTCATCGACCGTGACGGCACGCTGATTGCCGAGCCGCCCGAGGACTTTCAGGTAGACCGGCTGGATAAGCTGGCGCTGGAGCCGGATGTCATTCCGTCGCTGCTTTCCCTGCAAAAGGCCGGTTTCAAACTGGTGATGATCACCAATCAGGACGGCCTGGGCACCAGCAGTTTCCCGCAGGAGGATTTCGATCCGCCGCACAATCTGATGATGCAGATTTTCACCTCGCAGGGCGTGCGTTTCGAGCGAGTGCTGATTTGCCCGCACTTCCCCGGCGACAACTGCGACTGCCGCAAACCGAAAACCGCGCTGGTGGACGCTTTCCTGAAAGACAATGTGATGGACAGCGCCAACAGCTACGTGATTGGCGACCGCGAAACCGACGTCCAGCTGGCGCAGAACATGGGCATCACCGGCCTGCGTTACCAGCGCGACGGCCTTAACTGGCAAGCAATTACCACCCAGTTGACCAAACGCGACCGTCATGCCCACGTCAACCGCGTCACCCGTGAAACCGCCATTGACGTTAACGTCTGGCTGGACCGCGAAGGCGGCAGCAAGATCCATACCGGCGTCGGTTTTTTCGACCACATGCTGGATCAGATTGCCACCCACGGCGGTTTTCGCATGAATATCGACGTAAAAGGCGATCTGTACATCGACGACCACCACACGGTGGAAGACACCGGTCTGGCGCTGGGCGAAGCGCTGAATAGCGCGCTGGGCGACAAACGCGGCATCGGCCGTTTCGGCTTTGTGCTGCCGATGGATGAATGTCTGGCGCGCTGCGCGCTCGATATCTCCGGCCGCCCGCATCTGGAATACAAGGCGGAGTTCAGCTATCAGCGTGTCGGCGATCTCAGCACCGAAATGGTGGAACACTTCTTCCGTTCCCTCTCCTACGCGATGGGTTGCACGCTGCACCTGAAAACCAAGGGCCGCAACGATCATCACCGTGTCGAAAGCCTGTTCAAGGTCTTTGGCCGCGCGCTGCGTCAGGCCATCCGGGTGGAAGGCGACACCTTGCCCAGCTCCAAAGGAGTGCTGTGATGAATGTGGTGATTCTGGATACCGGGTGCGCCAACCTGTCTTCCGTGATGTACGCGGTCAAGCGGCTGGGGTATGACCCGCAGGTCAGCCGCGAACCGGAGGTGGTGCTGCGCGCCGATAAACTGTTTCTGCCGGGCGTCGGTACCGCGCAGGCGGCGATGGATCAACTGGCCGAACGTCAGTTGATCGGCCTGGTTAAAGCCTGTACCCAGCCGGTGCTGGGCATCTGTCTCGGCATGCAGTTGCTGGGCAGCCGTAGCGACGAGAATAACGGCGTGGATACGCTGGGTATCATCGATACGCCGGTGGTGCCGATGGTCGATCGCGGTCTGCCCTTGCCGCACATGGGCTGGAATCAGGTGACGCCGCAGGCCGGTCACCGCCTGTTCCGCGATATTCCGGACGGCTCGTACTTCTACTTTGTGCATAGCTACGCCATGCCGGTTTGCGCCAGTACCATTGCCCAGTCCCACTATGGCGATGCCTTTACCGCCGCGGTGCAGAAGGATAACTTCTATGGCGTCCAGTTCCATCCGGAACGCTCCGGCGCGGCGGGTGCCCAGCTACTGAAGAATTTTCTGGAGATGTAAACGGACATGATTATTCCCGCATTAGACCTGATTGATGGACAGGTAGTCCGTTTGCATCAGGGCGATTATGGTCAACAGCGCCAGTACGGCAGCGACCCGCTGCCCCGCTTGCAGGATTACCAGCAACAAGGGGCGCAGGTACTGCATCTGGTGGATTTGACCGGCGCCAAAGATCCGGCGGCGCGCCAGATTCCGTTGCTGAAAACCTTGCTGGCCGGCGTTTCCGTGCCGGTACAGGTTGGCGGCGGCATCCGCACCGAGCAGGATGTGGATGCGTTGCTGGCTGCCGGCGCCAGCCGGGTGGTGATCGGCTCCACCGCGGTAAAACAGCCGGAACTGGTGCAGCAATGGTTCACTCGCTACGGCGCGGACGCGCTGGTACTGGCGCTGGATGTCCGTATTGACGCCGACGGCGTGAAAAACATCGCCATCAGCGGCTGGCAGGAAAATTCCGGCATCACGCTGGAGCAAACGGTAGAACGTTATCTGCCCTTCGGTCTGAAGCACGTGCTGTGCACTGATATCTCCCGCGACGGTACGCTGCAGGGCTCCAACGTCGAGCTATACCGTGAAATCAGCGCCCGCTATCCGCAGGTGGCGTTTCAGGCGTCCGGCGGCATCGGCTCGCTGGCGGATATCGCCGCGCTACGCGGCAGCGGCGTACAAGGCGTGATTGTCGGTCGGGCCTTGCTGGAAGGTAAATTCAACGTGACGGAGGCGATTTCATGCTGGCAAAACGGATAATCCCTTGTCTGGACGTGCGTGACGGCCAGGTGGTGAAAGGCATACAGTTCCGTAATCACGAAATCATCGGCGATATCGTACCGCTGGCTCAACGTTACGCGCAGGAAGGCGCCGACGAACTGGTATTCTACGATATCACCGCGTCATCCGACGGCCGGGTGGTGGATAAAAGCTGGGTGTCCCGCGTGGCGGAAGTGATCGATATTCCGTTCTGCGTCGCCGGCGGCATCAAAAGCGTGGAAGACGCCGGGCAAATCCTCTCTTTCGGCGCGGATAAAATCTCCATTAACTCGCCGGCGCTGGCGGATCCGGATCTGATCTCGCGTCTGGCGGATCGCTACGGCGTACAATGCATCGTCGTCGGCATCGATACCTGGCATGACGCCAAAACCGGCCGCTATCATGTCAATCAGTATACCGGCGATGAAAAGCGCACCCGCGTTACGCAGTGGGAAACGCTCGACTGGGTGCAGGAAGTACAGAAACGCGGCGCCGGTGAAATCGTACTGAACATGATGAATCAGGACGGCGTGCGTAATGGCTATGACCTGACGCAACTCAAGCAGGTGCGCGACGTCTGCCGCGTTCCGCTGATCGCTTCCGGCGGCGCCGGCACTATGCAGCACTTCCTTGAGGCGTTTCAGGACGCCGGGGTGGACGGCGCGCTGGCCGCGTCGGTATTCCATAAGCAAATCATCAATATTGGCGAACTCAAACAGTTCCTTAAGCAACAAGGCGTGGAGATCCGGGTGTGTTAACCGAACAACAGCGAAACCAGCTCGACTGGCAAAAAACCGATGGCATGATACCCGCCATCGTACAACATGCGGTTTCCGGCGAAGTGCTGATGCTGGGCTACATGAATCAGGACGCGTTACGGGTTACGGAAGAGACGGGTAACGTCACGTTCTATTCCCGCACCAAGCAGCGGTTATGGACCAAAGGCGAATCCTCCGGCCACTTTCTCAACGTTGTATCGATCACGCCGGATTGTGACAACGACACGCTGCTGATTCTGGTCAACCCGATTGGCCCGACCTGCCATCTGGGCAACAACAGCTGTTTCCACCCGGCAGAAACGCAGTGGCAGTTTTTGTACCAGCTGGAGCAACTCCTGGCGGAGCGTAAGCACGCCGATCCGGCCAGTTCCTATACCGCCCAGCTGTACGCCAGCGGTACCAAGCGCATCGCCCAGAAGGTCGGTGAAGAGGGCCTGGAAACCGCGCTGGCGGCCACGGTGCATGACCGTGAAGAATTGACCAATGAAGCCTCCGATCTGGTCTATCACCTGCTGGTGCTGTTGCAGGATCAGGGGTTGGATCTGGGTACGATCATTCAGCGCCTGAAAGCGCGCCATAACCGCTAATGCGTCATCCGCTTCACCAGCCATCCCCCGCCGGTGAAGCGTTTCCCCCTTTCCCCGTTCTTTCCCATCCTTGGCAAAATATTCGGCCGGTTTAACCGCGTCTGCGTGTGTCGCGTTGATTAAACTTTATTCGCTTACAGCAGCTGCGGACGCAGCAGAATTTCGCTACCGCAGTCAACCTGGCCCACTCCTGTGAGACGGAAATGCATCGCAGGATGCGGCTATTTCACCCAGCAAGGAAAACGATATGCAACAAAAAATACGAGGCTACAAACTCACGATGTTAGGTGCTGTGCTGGCGTCCCTGGTTAGCCAGGGTGCATCAGCGGCGGACGCAAAAGTGGAAAGCCTGATCAAAAAGAACGGACTGGATAATACGCGGGTACTGAGCATGTACCAGAATGGCGGCCTACAGATTCAAACTGAAACGCCGAACAAACTTATCCTTGTTAATCCCAAAGTCCGCGCTACCGATGAGAATGCGGCCAAAGCGATGTACTGGTATCGAGGTATGCAATTTGCCGAATACAAAACTTTCGACGCCAATAAATATACAACCCTACCCTGCGTGCAACAGGACAGCTTTTGCGGCATTACACCGGAATATACTTACGCAGCTCAATATCTGACCATCGAAAAACCCGGTGTCATAATTCAATTCAGTACGATAGAACCAGGCTGGCTTTACAGTGATTTCAACAGTAAGCATCACTGCCAAATCAAAGCGGAAGGCGGCGGCACCTTTGGGCTCGGGGTAAAAGGAACATCGGGCAGTTGCGATGCCGAATATAAGCAAAAGGGCCTAGGTAACGTTTTCAACACTTGGCTGCGCTCTCCTCAAAAAATAGAGCCCATTCTCGCCTACGTGCTTCTGGCGAAATAATCCCGAACCAGTGTGTCGTCGATTCACTGCCAAAGAAACGCTGCGGTATTTATCCTCAGAGCGTAAACGGCATCAATAATTACGTATTCAGCTACAGGAATGACCTGTAGCTGATGTGCAACGGTCTGGATTTATGACGCTGATTTTGGATACGTCTGCCAGCCGCCTTTCCAGGTTTCCAGGACGGGAATATCGCGCATACCCGCCACAGGGTTATTTTTATCGGCGCTATGATAAGTGATGGGAGAATCGGCCAGAATGACAAAATCAGCGCATTTTCCGGCGGTCAGTGACCCAACCCATTGCTCAGCATGACATTGCCAGGCGGCATCATAGGTCATGGCTTTTAGCGCGTCGAACCGGGAAATGGATTCCTGCTCATTCAGCACAGGCGAGTCACCATTAGCCGGCGCGCCTTCCATCACACGGGAAATCGCCTGCTCCATCATGCGCAGAGGCCCCAGCGGCGTCACGCTGTTATCGCTATGCAGGGTAATTCTCATGCCTTGTTTTAACGCGGACTGGCAGCGGTCAAGCAAACTGGCGCGCTGTTCGCCAAGAATAGTCTGCTGAAATACCCATCCCCAATACCCTACATGACCGATTAAAAAGCTGGGGGAAATACCTAGCGCTTTCATATCATCAAGATTCTGATCGGAAAGCAGGGAGGCATGTTCCATGCGATCTCGCCGCTCGTTATATGTGCTCTGTGTCACTCCGGCCTGCCTGAAGGCCAGCAGGGTACGATCAATCGCCTGCCCGCCATTGGCATGGATCATCAACGGCCAGTTATATTGAACCGCTTCACTCACCAGATGATTAAATACCGTTGGGTAATCAAAATTGAAGACCCCAATATTCTGCTCTGATGCATTTTTTTCATAATTATTATCACAGCAATACGGCTGTAGTTGATATCCCGTCAATCCCTGATTCGACCCATCGGAAACAACCTTGATGCATGGCAGGTTAAAGCGACTATCACCTGTATTTGGGAGGTATCGATTATTTATTTTGTTTTTAAAATCATCAGGGCTTGTCACTACCAGCGCCCCGCCAATTCTGGTGGGACAACGGCTGGCGCGTGCTTTTAACTTCAACAACAAGGGCTGGTTGAGCAGAGATTTTCCATCCCAGGGCTCAATCCCCGCATCAAATAAATAAGTCACGCCCCGCTGACTGGCTTGCACAAATATATTGTCAATGGATTGGTTTAACTGGAACGGGAAGGTTAACGGATTCTGGCTGCTGGTAATCACAGCGATAACAGGGGCAATGCCTTCTATTTCAGCCAGAATACCATCCGGACTGATGGTGATCGGCTGGCCTTTGTCTTTATAGTACTGCTGAACGACAGTGATCGCATGGTTGTTAATATAGGCAAGATGCATCGACGCATTCATGATAAAAACCGGCTTATCCGTCCCTATTTCCTGATCGAGAATAGTGGCATTGAACGCCTTGTCATCGCCAAGGAAAAGGGAGGGGTCGACATTATGACCAATCACCCATCCTCCCATATACGGACCGCTTTTCATGACATGCTTTAACTGTGATGTCACCCATTGCCTGGTGTATTGATCTTCCGGCTTCTGCGCCACCTGAGAGCGCAAATTCTGTCCAATAAATGGGCCAACGTCCGTTGCCAGATTTAGAACCGCAGTAGGAATGATATGTACGTGGGGTTCAATCAAACCGGGAATGAGGGTTTGGCTGCCCGACAGTACACGTTCCTGCGTACCGGGCGGCATCTGCGTTTTGACATAATTATATGACCCGGTAGCGACAATGATGCCGTCCTGAATCCCCATCGCCTCGACTGATGCGCTCTGACCATTCTCCAGTGTCAGAATGGTTCCCCCGGCGGCGCCATCCGCGCCCGTCGCAATGCGGAAGATAAGGGTTTCTGCATTCACCTTATTGATATCATTGGAGATATTGATAGTAATATCCGGAATGAAAGACTTCCATAACGGGCTACAACAGGAACAGGTAATACTGTCAGAATGATTGCATGCTTGCGTCATAAAATTTCCTTCCAACAATGAATTATTTAGAAAAACCAATATAAAGCTGGTCCACAATGCAGAATTCTTCAAGTTGGGGAAATCACTCATGACTTTTATCAAAAAATATTATTGATATTTAAAAGTTTTTTGTGAAACCTTCGTTACATGAAGCATGTCGCGCCTATATCGGCTTAATAGTTAAATTATCATTTTTTATGTATCACCATCGTCATGGTGTTTTCAGGTAATTAACAATGAATCTAAGGTCAGGCAGTATGTCTGCATCGGGAAAACATGTGGACAGGCAGAAAAAACGCATCAATAAACAGCGTTTCAGGCAGGGAACGGTGAGGAAAATGATCGACAATACGTTGTTGTGACAAAAAAATAGCACCCAACTGGGTGCTATCCATGAAACAGGCGTTACAGCTGGTTAATCAGCCATAAATATTGGCGCGATCGCGTAATTCTTTACCCGGTTTGAAATGAGGAACGTATTTGCCTTCCAGTTCCACCTTCTCGCCAGTTTTCGGATTACGACCCACACGCGGTGCACGGTAGTGGAGTGAAAAACTGCCAAACCCGCGGATTTCGATGCGATCACCGGTGGCCAATGTTGTGGCCATCTGTTCCAGCATCTCTTTTACCGCATCCTCAACCACCTTGGCCGGGATATGAGATTGCTGTCCAGCAAGTCTTTCGATAAGTTCAGACTTGGTCATGATTCCTCCAAGCATGTGGTTAGTTACTGCCACGTTAACTTACTACCGTTTGAGGCCGGGCGGCAAGTATCGCCGCCCAACCCACCGTCATTACTCGCCTTTTGCAGCTTTGAAAGCTTCCGCCATGGCGTTAGAGAAATTGCCTTCTTCCTGTTTGTTGTTAACAGAAGCGATAGCATCTTTCTCGTCAGCTTCATCCTTGGCACGGATGGACAGGCTAACAACGCGGTTTTTGCGATCAACGCCAGTGTATTTGGCTTCGATCTCATCACCCACGCTCAGAACCAGCGTTGCGTCTTCGATGCGGTCACGAGAGGCTTCAGAAGCGCGCAGGTAACCTTCAACACCGTCGGCTAATTCAACTGTAGCACCTTTGGCGTCAACTGCGGTGACTTTACCTGTAACAATTACACCTTTCTTGTTAACAGACAGGTAGTTGTTGAACGGGTCTTCAGCCAGTTGTTTCACGCCCAGGGAGATACGCTCACGCTCGGCATCAACCTGCAGAACCACAGCAGCGATTTCGTCGCCTTTCTTGTATTCGCGAACGGCTTCTTCGCCAGCTACGTTCCAGGAGATGTCAGACAGGTGCACCAGACCATCGATGCCGCCATCCAGACCGATGAAGATACCAAAGTCAGTGATGGACTTGATCTTGCCTTCTACGCGGTCGCCCTTGTTGTGGGTTTCAGCGAACTGCTGCCACGGGTTGGCTTTGCACTGTTTCAGGCCCAGGGAGATACGACGACGTTCTTCGTCGATGTCCAGAACCATAACTTCCACCACGTCGCCCACGTTAACCACTTTGGACGGATGGATGTTTTTGTTGGTCCAGTCCATTTCAGATACGTGTACCAGACCTTCAACGCCTTCTTCGATTTCTACGAAGCAGCCGTAATCAGTCAGGTTGGTTACGCGGCCAGTCAGCTTGGTGCCTTCCGGATAGCGCTTAGCGATAGCGACCCACGGATCTTCGCCCAGCTGTTTCAGGCCCAGGGAGACACGGGTACGTTCGCGGTCGAACTTCAGCACTTTAACAGTGATTTCGTCGCCCACATTGACGATTTCGCTCGGATGCTTAACGCGTTTCCAGGCCATGTCGGTGATGTGCAGCAGGCCGTCAACGCCGCCCAGATCAACGAATGCGCCGTAGTCAGTGAGGTTCTTGACGATACCTTTGACTTCCATGCCTTCCTGCAGGTTTTCCAGCAGCTGATCGCGCTCGGCGCTGTTTTCGGATTCGATAACGGCACGACGGGAAACAACAACGTTGTTGCGTTTCTGGTCCAGCTTGATCACTTTGAACTCAAGCTCTTTGCCTTCCAGATGCAGGGTGTCGCGTACCGGACGGACATCAACCAGAGAACCCGGCAGGAACGCACGGATACCGTTCAGCTCAACGGTGAAACCGCCTTTCACTTTACCGTTGATAACACCGGTAACAGTGGCAGATTCTTCGTAAGCTTTTTCCAGCATCAGCCATGCTTCGTGACGTTTAGCTTTTTCACGGGACAGCAGAGTTTCGCCGAAGCCGTCTTCTACCGCATCCAGAGCTACGTCTACTTCATCACCAATCTGGATTTCAATTTCACCCTGAGCGTTTTTGAACTGCTCTACCGGAATGGCAGATTCAGATTTCAGGCCGGCATCAACCAGGACAACGTCCTTGTCAATAGCAACCACAACGCCGCGAACGATGGAACCCGGGCGGGTTTCAATTTCTTTCAGGGATTCTTCAAAGAGTTGAGCAAAAGATTCAGTCATGTTGATAATCTTTGGGTTTTTAAATTTAACGTCCATCTGGCTTCCTGCTCGATGGGGTTGTTTCACATCCCCGCCACATCCTTGCGGCGAGGTAAAAAATAATATCAGGCCAATTGAGTCAATATCTGGCGCACATGCGCCAATGCCAGCCCGACCACTTCATCCAACGTCATATGCGTGGAATCCAACACCAGTGCATCCGGTGCCGGCACCAACGGCGCAACCGGTCGATTACGGTCGCGCTCGTCACGCTCTTTAATCTCGGACAAAAGACGTTCAAAGTTAACATTAAAGCCCTTCGCCTGCAACTGGAGCATGCGACGTTTGGCGCGTTCTTCCGCGCTGGCATCCAGAAAAATCTTCACTGGCGCGTCGGGGAACACCACCGTTCCCATATCGCGGCCGTCGGCAATCAGCCCCGGCATTTCACGAAACGCGCGCTGACGACGCAGCAACGCCTCGCGCACCCGCGGAAATACGGCGGCCTGAGACGCTGTATTGCTCACTTCCTGGCTACGAATCTCATTGCTGACATCTTCGCCTTCCAGGATAACTTTCAGTTGCCCGTTTTCCGGCACAAACCGCACATCCAGATGCGACGCTATCGGCACCAGCGCCTCTTCGGAGGCAATGTCCACCTGATGATGCAGGGCTGCCAACGCCAGCACACGATAAATCGCGCCGGAATCCAGCAGATTCCACTGCAGCGCGTTAGCCAGCGCCTTGCACAGGGTTCCCTTGCCCGCACCACTTGGCCCGTCAACCGTAATTACCGGTGCAGTCACCGCCATCTCTTACTCCTTACAAAACAGGGAAATCGCATGTCATTGTAGACAATACAATAAGTCATTATACCCTGCTGTGGCAGCAAGCGTGAAATTAAAGACTTATTACTGCAGAAGATCGGGCAAATATTGTGATACCCAGAGTATAACGCTAAATGTTGACGCACAGGACCCTATCGCAGACCTGTGCGTCAGAACATCAGCCGTGCTGGCTCAGACGTTCCAGTTGCTGGAAGTAATCCGGGAACGTTTTGGCGGTACATTTAGGGTCGAGAATGGTCACCGGCGTGTCAGACAACGCCACCAGCGAGAAGCACATCGCCATGCGGTGGTCATTGTAAGTGCCGATTTCAGCTGCTTTCAGCTGCGTTGGCGGGGTAATGCGGATGTAGTCATGCCCTTCTTCTACCTCAGCGCCGACCTTGCGTAACTCCGTCGCCATAGCTGTCAGACGATCGGTTTCTTTCACGCGCCAGTTGTAGATATTGCGCAGCGTCGTCGTCCCGCCCTCGGCAAACAACGCAGTAGTGGCAATGGTCATTGCCGCATCGGGAATATGGTTCATATCCATATCGATAGCGTGGAGATTACCGCGCTGACATTCGATATAGTCATCACCCCAACGGATCTCCGCGCCCATTTTCTCCAGCACATCGGCAAAACGGATATCACCCTGCACGCTATGACGGCCGACGCCGGTCACACGTACCGTTCCCCCGCGAATTGCCGCTGCCGCCAGGAAATAAGAGGCGGACGATGCATCGCCTTCCACCAGATAGTGTCCGGGCGACTGGTAATGCTGATTACCGGCGACCACGAAGGTCTGGTAGTCGTTATTGATCACCGTGATGCCGAAGGTCTCCATCATGTGCAGGGTGATATCGATATAAGGTTTGGAGACCAGGTCGCCTTTAATGCTGATGCGCGTATCCTGCACAGCCAATGGCGCCGTCATTAACAGCGCAGTGAGAAACTGGCTGGATACCGAACCGTCGACACTGATGTCGCCGCCTTTGAAGCCCCCTTGCAGGCGCAACGGCGGATAATTTTCCTGCTCCAGATAGTCGATACGCGCGCCCCCCTGCCGCAACGCATCTACCAGATGACCAATCGGACGCTCTTTCATGCGAGGTTCACCGGTCAGCACGATATCGCCATCAGTCAGGCACAGTGCGGCGGCCAGCGGACGCATCGCCGTCCCGGCATTTCCTAAAAACAGCTCCAGCGGCGCAGACGCTGTTAATGCGCCCCCCACCCCGACGATTTCGCACTCTGTGCGGCTGCCCGACAGATGGTATTCAACGCCCAATGCACTCAGCGCATTAAGCATATGACGGACATCGTCGCTGTCCAGCAGGTTGGTCAGGCGAGTCGTGCCTTTGGCCAATGCCGCCAACAGCAACGCACGGTTAGAAACGCTTTTGGAACCCGGCAGATTGATCGTGCCGTTAATCAATGAAATCGGTTGTAGGGTCAGGGATTCCTGCATGTGAAACATGTTCTCCAAGAGTTAACACAAAAACCCCGGCCAGATACCGGGGTTTAAAATCAGAAGCAGCACGTTATCGCGCTATACCCGTCATACTTCAAGTTGCAGGTGCGTTGGCTGCGTTACTCGGCCCATTTCATGGGCCTCGCCCCTTCGGGGTCGCTGCCAGCAGTGTTCAAATCGGCTTACGCCAATTTGTCACTCCTCTCAGTCACTTACTTGTGTAAACTCCTGGGGATTCACTCACTTGCCGCGTTACAAGGCTCATAATGAGCCTTGTCCTAAAGGGCCAACGCGGTGCGTTGTTCAACACGCCAGCGTGTTGTCCTGCAACTCGAATTATTTAGGGTATATATTTATCAGCCGTGGCGACGCTCAAAATCGACCATGAATTCCGTCAGCGCTTTTACGCCCTCCAGCGGCATGGCGTTATAGATCGACGCACGCATGCCGCCTACGACACGGTGGCCTTTCAGCGCATGCAGACCGGCCGCCTGAGCTTCCTGCAGGAACACCGGATCCAATGCGGCATCTGCCAGCTGGAACGGCACGTTCATGCGGGAACGGCTGGCCAGCACAACGTCGTTACGATAGAAATCGCTGCCGTCAATCGCGGCATACAGCAGTTCGGCCTTGGCTTGATTACGTTTTTCCATTTCCAGCAGGCCGCCTTGCTCTTTCAGCCACTTGAACACCATACCGGACAGATACCAGGCAAACGTCGGCGGCGTGTTGAACATGGAATCGTTATCAGCCAGGGTTTTGTAATCCAGAATCGACGGCAGTTCACGGCGTGCCTTGCCGAGCAGGTCTTCACGCACAATCACCAGCGTCAGGCCGGCAGGCCCTACGTTTTTCTGCGCGCCAGCGTAAATCACGCCATAGCGACTGACATCCAGCGGGCGGGAAAGAATGCTGGAGGAGTAATCCGCCACCACGATTTTGTCGCCGAAATCCGGCGTTTCTTCAATCGCCAGACCGTCAATGGTTTCATTCGGGCAATAATGAACATAGGCGGCGTCATCCGACAGCGCCCATTCACTCATCGGTTTCACGCCGCGCAGACCGTCAACGCGGGTTTTCACGTCAATGACATTCGGGGTGAGGTACTTTTCAGCTTCCTTGACCGCACTATGCGCCCAGTAGCCGCCATCGATATAGTCGGCTTTGGTATTATCGCCCAGCAGGTTGAGCGGAACCGCCGCAAATTGCGCACGTGCGCCGCCATGACAGAACAACACTTTGTAATTCGAGGGGATTTTCAGCAAATCACGCAAATCCTGCTCAGACTCGCTGGCCACTTGCATGAACTCTTTACTGCGGTGGCTGATTTCCATCACCGATGTACCCAGCCCATGCCAGTTGCACAGTTCCTGTTCTGCACGACGCAACACTTCTACCGGTAACATGGCCGGACCGGCACTAAAATTAAAAACCTGAGTCATTTCCCCTCACCACCTATCACTATAAATAGCGACCTGTCTAAGTCGCATCAGTTTACCCTGCTATCGGTTTTATCACTCGTTTTTCCTGCCTGCAATGCTTATTGCCCCTGATGTCGGAAAACTTGCGCGCGCGTTCGCCTGTTATCGTCCCCGGCGATACATCTGTTACATCATCGCCGGAACACGCCGCGCAATACGCAACATGCAGGATAGAGTCAGCAAACAAAACCACGTATGATGCAGCCTCCTCATAACACATTCAGGTTCGAACCATGACCCAAACGTTTATCCCAGGCAAAGACGCCGCCCTGGAAGATTCCATCGCCCGTTTTCAACAGCAGCTCCTCAACCTGGGGTTCAACATCGAAGAAGCCTCCTGGCTGAATCCGGTGCCCAACGTCTGGTCGGTACATATTCGTGACCGCGACTGCGCGCTGTGCTTCACCAACGGCAAGGGCGCAACCCGGAAAGCCGCACTGGCTTCCGCACTGGGCGAGTACTTCGAACGTCTGTCCACCAACTACTTTTTTGCCGATTTCTATCTGGGCCAGCAGATCGCCGAAGGTGACTTCGTGCATTACCCTGACGAGAAGTGGTTCCCGCTGCCCGAAGACGACAGCCTTCCGGAAGGCATTCTGGACGCGCGCCTGCACGCCTTTTACGACCCGGAACAACAGTTGATCGCCAGCGACCTGGTGGACCTGCAATCAGGCAACCACAATCGCGGCATCTGCGCCCTGCCGTTTACCCGTCAGTCCGACCAGCAGACGGTGTATATCCCGATGAATATCGTCGGCAACCTGTATGTGTCGAACGGCATGTCCGCAGGCAATACCCGTAATGAAGCACGGGTGCAGGGGCTATCTGAAGTATTCGAACGCTATGTGAAGAATCGTATTATCGCCGAAGCCATCAGCCTGCCGGCGATTCCGGCCGACGTGCTGTCGCGTTATCCGGGCGTGGTGGAAGCCATTGCCACGCTTGAGCAGGAAGGCTTCCCGATTTTCGCCTATGACGCCTCTCTCGGCGGTCAGTACCCGGTGATCTGCGTGGTGCTGTTTAACCCGGCCAACGGCACCTGCTTTGCCTCGTTTGGCGCACATCCGGATTTCGGCGTGGCGCTGGAGCGTACCGTCACCGAATTGCTGCAAGGCCGCGGGCTGAAAGATCTGGACGTATTTACGCCGCCAACGTTCGATGATGAAGAAGTTGCAGAGCATACCAACCTGGAAACTCACTTTATCGATTCCAGCGGCCTGATTTCCTGGGATCTGTTTAAAACTCAGGCGGACTACGCGTTCGCCGACTGGAACTTCAGCGGCACCACCGAGCAGGAATTCGCAACGCTGATGGCGATCTTCAATAAAGAAGACAAAGAAGTGTATATCGCCGATTACGAACACCTGTCGGTGTACGCCTGCCGCATTCTGGTACCGGGCATGTCGGACATCTATCCGGCGGAAGACCTGTTGCTGGCGAACAACAGCATGGGCGCGCATCTGCGTGAAACCCTGCTGTCCTTGCCGGACAGCCAATGGGAAAAAGCGGATTATCTGACGCTGTTGCAGCAACTGGACGATGAAGGGCTGGATGATTTTACCCGCGTACGCGAGCTGTTAGGGATAGCAACCGGCAAAGACAACGGCTGGTTCACACTGCGCATTGGCGAACTGAAATCCATGCTGGCTCTGGCCGGCGGCGACTTGGAGCAGGCGCTGAGCTGGACGGAATGGTCACTGGATTTCAACCAATCCGTCTTTGCCCCAGCGCGCAGTAATTACTACCGTTGCCTGCAAACGCTGCTGCAACTGGCGCTGGAGCCTGAACGCGACCCCGCCCAGTATTACGATGCATTCGTGCGCATGTACGGGCAGAACGCCGTTGACGCTGCAAGCGCCGCCATTGCCGGCGAACAGTGCTTCTACGGTCTGTTCACCGTCGATGCTGACCTGAAAGCGCTGCCGGCTCACCAGTCGTTGCTGGCTGCTTACGAAAAATTGCAGCGCGCTAAGCGCCAGCACTGGCAGGTAAAATAAGCCGGACCTGTAGCTGACCGGATGGCCTTCCGTCATCCGGTCAGGTCTTCACCACAGGCTACGGCTGCATTTCCGTATATATCTTTTTTACAGTATTACCACCGGGCAACACGATTGATGTTATTTTAAGCCTCGCCTATTCCCTTATTTTTATATGGGTATATGAACCTCGTTGCGAGATATTTATTTTTAATAAAAGCACTATTGTTATCGAATGGTAAATAACAAATTAAATAATATAAAACTCAAGTGTAGAATCACTACAAAAACTTATTTTATTTAACGCCAAATAGGTAAACAGAACCCTTAATTCAACTGTTTTTATAATTTTTAAAAAATATTTTTTAAATTAAAATCAATGCATTAAGTGAAAAACACCCCATAAAGCCGCTCCTGATCAGCCTAATAAATTCCAGCGGTATGATCCACGTCAAATTATGACGAATAACCCTTTGTTAGTATCTCACCGTAGATAAACTTTAAGAGAGAGTTAGTGTGAAAGCTGACAACCCCTTCACCCTGTTATTACCGCCGGCGATGGCGAAAGTCGCTGAAGATGCCGGTGTCTATAAAGCAACAAAACAACCGCTTACTGCGTTTTTTCTGGCGATTACCGCCGGTGTGTTCATCTCAATAGCGTTCGTTTTTTACATCACCGCCACTACCGGTTCTTCATCCATGCCGTATGGTATGGCTAAACTGGTAGGAGGCATCTGCTTCTCTATGGGGTTGATGCTGGTGGTGGTCTGCGGCGCAGATCTGTTTACCTCTACTGTGCTTACCGTGATTGCCAAGGCCAGCGGCCGCATCACCTGGAAACAGTTGGGGATGAACTGGCTCAACGTTTATATCGGCAACCTGGTTGGCGCTTTGTTCTTCGTAGCGTTGATCTGGTTTTCCGGCGAGTTCATGGTAGCGAATGGCGCCTGGGGGCTGAATGTCTTGCAAACCGCCAGCCATAAGCTGGAGCATTCATTCGTTGAAGCGCTGTGCCTTGGGATTCTGGCGAACCTGATGGTTTGTCTGGCGGTGTGGATGAGCTACTCTGGTCATACCCTGACCGACAAGATGCTGGCCATGATCCTGCCGGTCGCCATGTTCGTCGCCAGCGGCTTTGAACATAGCATCGCCAACATGTTCATGATCCCGATGGGGATTGTGATTAAGAACTTCGCTCCAGATGCATTCTGGCACGCCATCAGCATGACGCCGGGCCAGTTTGAGCACTTGACCGTCAGCAACTTTATTGTCGATAACCTGATTCCTGTCACGATCGGCAACATCATTGGCGGTGGATTGCTGGTAGGGTTGACTTACTGGGTCATCTATTTGCGCGGTGGAGATCAGCACTAAGCTGCTGTCGGCCGCAACGTCGGGTTATAAAAATCCAAATCAAAGGTAGGTGTAATATGACCGAACTTAATCAGAAACTCGCCCAGGCTTGGGAAGGTTTTAGCAAAGGCGAATGGCAGAATGGCGTCAACGTACGTGACTTCATTCAGAAAAACTACGCGCCGTATGAAGGTGATGAATCATTCCTGGCTGGCGCTACCCCGGCAACCACTAAACTGTGGGATGCCGTTATGGAAGGCATCAAACAGGAAAACCGCACTCACGCGCCGGTTGACTTCGATACCAATGTAGCTGCCACCATTACCTCTCATGATGCCGGTTATATCGACCAGAAACTGGAACAAATCGTCGGTCTGCAAACTGATGCGCCATTGAAACGTGCGCTGATTCCGTTCGGCGGTATCAAAATGGTTGAAGGCTCCTGTAAGGTTTATGGCCGTGAACTGGATCCGCAACTGAAAAAAATCTTCACCGAATACCGTAAAACCCACAACCAGGGTGTATTCGATGTTTATACCCCGGATATCCTGCGCTGCCGTAAATCTGGCGTACTGACCGGTCTGCCGGACGCTTACGGCCGTGGCCGCATCATCGGTGACTATCGTCGTGTTGCTCTGTACGGTATCGACTACCTGATGGCGGACAAATTCGCCCAGTTCACGTCCCTGCAGACCAAACTGGAAAACGGCGAAGATCTGGAAGCAACTATCCGCCTGCGTGAAGAAATCGCTGACCAGCACCATGCGCTGTCACAGATCAAAGAGATGGCAGCGAAGTATGGCTGCGATATCTCCGGCCCGGCAACCAATGCCAAAGAAGCGGTTCAGTGGACTTACTTCGGCTATCTGGCTGCGGTGAAATCTCAGAACGGCGCCGCCATGTCCTTCGGTCGTGTCTCCACCTTCCTGGATATCTTCATCGAACGTGACCTGAAAGCGGGCAAAATCACCGAACAGGACGCTCAGGAACTGATCGACCACCTGGTGATGAAACTGCGTATGGTGCGCTTCCTGCGTACCCCGGAATACGATGAACTGTTCTCCGGCGACCCGATCTGGGCAACTGAGTCTCTGGCCGGTATGGGTCTGGATGGCCGCACGCTGGTTACTAAAAACAGCTTCCGTTTCCTGAACACCCTGTACACCATGGGGCCGTCTCCGGAACCGAACATGACCATCCTGTGGTCTGAAAAACTGCCGCTGAACTTCAAGAAATTCGCCGCTAAAGTGTCTATCGATACCTCTTCTCTGCAGTACGAGAACGATGACCTGATGCGTCCGGACTTCAACAACGACGATTACGCGATCGCCTGTTGTGTAAGCCCGATGGTAGTGGGTAAACAAATGCAGTTCTTCGGCGCCCGCGCTAACCTGGCGAAAACCATGCTGTACGCTATCAACGGCGGCGTGGACGAAAAACTGAAAATGCAGGTAGGTCCGAAATCCGAACCGATCAAAGGCGATGTGCTGAACTTTGACGAAGTAATGGATCGTATGGATCACTTCATGGATTGGCTGGCTAAACAGTACGTCACCGCACTGAACATCATTCACTACATGCACGACAAGTACAGCTATGAAGCATCGCTGATGGCTCTGCATGACCGTGATGTGTTCCGTACCATGGCTTGCGGTATCGCAGGTCTGTCCGTAGCGGCTGACTCCCTGTCTGCTATCAAGTACGCGAAAGTTAAACCGATCCGTGACGAAAGCGGTCTGGCCGTCGACTTCGACATCGAAGGCGAATACCCGCAGTTCGGTAACAACGACCCGCGTGTTGACGACCTGGCTTGTGACCTGGTTGAACGTTTCATGAAGAAAATTCAGAAACTGAATACCTACCGTGGCGCTACCCCGACTCAGTCCGTACTGACCATCACCTCCAACGTGGTATACGGTAAGAAAACAGGTAACACTCCGGATGGTCGTCGCGCTGGCGCGCCGTTCGGACCGGGTGCCAACCCGATGCACGGCCGTGACCAGAAAGGTGCTGTCGCCTCTCTGACCTCCGTGGCTAAACTGCCGTTCGCCTACGCGAAAGACGGTATCTCCTATACCTTCTCTATCGTGCCGAACGCGCTGGGCAAAGACGACGACGTGCGTAAAACCAACCTGGCAGGCCTGATGGACGGTTACTTCCACCACGAAGCCAGCATCGAAGGCGGTCAGCACCTGAACGTCAACGTGATGAACCGTGAAATGCTGCTGGACGCAATGGAAAACCCGGAAAAATATCCGCAGTTGACCATCCGTGTATCTGGTTATGCCGTTCGCTTCAACTCGCTGACTAAAGAACAGCAGCAGGACGTCATTACCCGTACTTTCACTCAGTCCATGTAATTACATGTCTGTCTGAAAAGGCGTAAACTAAAGGCTCCACATCGGTGGGGCCTTTTTATAGCGGGTGTCTTGTCCGTTCTCCCTGTGGATTGCCGCACGCGGCGTTAAAATTTCTTCCGGAAATTTTTCACCACTCCCACCGAAAGACCCAGAACCTGTTTTGTCAGCCAGCTACTTTTCCGGCTGGCGGGCTGACAAAACAGATTCGACACAGAGCGAATGCTGTGGCCGTCCGTGCCGCAGCCTCGTTACTGTGCTCATCGAAGGCCGCTATTTCTCGGCCCAACCTGGAGAAACCTTGCATGTCAGTTATTGGTCGCATTCACTCTTTCGAATCCTGCGGCACCGTAGACGGTCCCGGTATTCGCTTCATCACTTTTTTTCAGGGTTGCCTGATGCGTTGCCTCTACTGCCACAACCGCGATACCTGGGATACTCACGGCGGCAAGGAAGTTACCGTGGAAGAGTTGATGAAGGAAGTGGTGACTTATCGCCATTTTATGAATGCGTCCGGCGGCGGCGTGACGGCATCCGGCGGCGAGGCCATTCTGCAGGCAGAATTTGTCCGTGACTGGTTCCGGGCCTGCCACGAGCAAGGCATCAATACCTGTCTGGACACCAACGGCTTTGTCCGCCGTTACGACCCGGTTATTGACGAACTGCTGGACGTGACGGATTTGGTAATGCTCGACCTCAAGCAACTCAACGATGAGGTGCATCAAAATCTGGTGGGGGTATCCAATCACCGTACGCTGGATTTTGCCCGTTATCTCGCCAAACGTAACCAGCGCACCTGGATTCGCTATGTGGTGGTCCCCGGCTGGAGCGATGACGACGCTTCCGCTCATCAGTTGGGTGAGTTCACCAAAGACATGCGCAACATTGAGAAGATCGAGCTGTTGCCTTACCACGAGCTGGGCAAACACAAGTGGACGGCCATGGGCGAGGAATACAAGCTGGATGGCGTCAAACCGCCCAAAGCAGACACCATGGACCGCATCAAGTCCATTCTGACCAGTTACGGCCACAAAGTGGTGTACTAACCCTCCGTCCCTGGTGGAGAATAGCGCCGGTGGATCAACACCGAATGCGCCTCTCCACCAAAGCCATCCCATTCAGCCAGTGTTAACGTCAGCGTAGACCAAAATCGGCTGACGTTGATAATTAACGCCCTGCCACCCGCCAGCCAAATATCGGCCGATAACATGTGACCGAGCCGCCCTTCTGGGCTATCCATACTTACCATGCGCCACAATCAGCGAGATAGTCTATTCGAGATTCCTCGCCGTTTGAGAGGCAGCGTTTTATGCTCATTGTCCGCGTGAAATGAATAACCTTGTTTTGCTGTGTTTTTTCTCCCTGCAACAATCAGAAGCAAACTCACGGCAAGAAAATAGATAATCATGGATATTATATGGCAGGTAATGGTATGCCCGCCCTAATGCGACATACTGAAAAAGAACCCTGGTGTCGTGCATAAACCACATTATTGCGGTGTGGAGACCGCCCAAACAGAGCGACTTGCGCGTACCATAAAGGGAAAATACATTGAATAAAACCGATTTATTTCAATGCTAACATTTAAAATGGCTATGTGTTCAGGGGCACATTTATGCGGCTCGACAAACTGGAAATTCGCTGGCTAAAACTATTCTGCAAAATTGTTGAGAAAAAAGGCATCACCAACGCTCAGGACGCTACCGGGCTGAGTCAGCCGGTACTAAGCCACTACCTTTCCCGGCTGGAAGACACGCTGGGGCTGATTCTGTGTGAACGCGGTCGCGGCGGTTTCTCGCTGACTACCGAAGGGGAAGTAGTCTATCAGGAAGCGCGCTCGGTGATCGCCACGCTGGATGACTTTGCCAACCGTCTGGCCCGCATCAAACATGAACTGATCGGCGAAGTACGAATTGGTTGTCTGGATAATATCGTCTCTCATCCGGATCAAGCCGTTTCGCTGGCGATTCATCGTCTGTTCGAGCTAAGTCCGGATGCATCGATGAACCTGAGCATCAGCGACCATCACACGCTGATGGAGCGACTGCGAAGCAGCGAGCTGGATGTGGTATTAACGGTTCTGCCAGCCGATGTGCCGCCGGACATCTTCTTCCAGCCCGCATTCATTGAGCACAGTTCATTTTACGTCGCGACCGAACACGCCGAGCGCATCGAACAAGAGTGGCGCGACGGTACCCTGAACCCAAAACGGCTGCTGATTGGCGGCTACCCTATGAATGAAATCTGCAAACAGCTGGGACCGGTAGCCAAACAAGGGCAACAGAACATAGCCTGTAGCGAGGAGAGTTGCATGCTGCTGATTCTGGCCGGCACCCATATGGGATTCCTGCCGGACCACTACGCTTCGCGTTGGGTACAGGAAGGAAAACTGACCGCAGTCGCACCGGAAAGTCTGCAACTCAGCAGTATTTTTTATCTGGTCCGCAACGCCAAACAGCGGCTGAGCCCGGTCGCCGAAGTCCTGTGGAACAATATCATCGAAGCCGGGCAGCCTTCCCTGGGCGGCCGTCGTCGCCAGTCATGACCCAGGTGTTGCCGAAATCGCTCACACAGCCAGCGGCCGGGGATGATGATCGGCTTTTTTCAGCAATATGATCAGATATCCCAGCGATACCGCCGCAATCAGTACAAACAGTAACTGGTCGGAATACGTCTGCATCAGCATTGCCGCCAGGCTCGGGCCGCACAGGCTACCGATAGTATAACTGAGCAGCAACGCCTGATTCATGGCTACCAGCTCGCTGGGCGCCACCTTTTCACAAGCCCACGACATCGCCACCGGATATAACGTAAACCCGGCAGCGCCAAGCAGAAACAGCGACGGAGCCATGCCGTATCGCCCCGGAACCAGCATCGCCAGCGAACCGAGAATGACGGCGAAGACCAGAACCCGCAGCACCAGCAATCGCCCATAACGATCCGCCATCCGCCCGACCGGCCATTGCCCGAGGATACCGGCGCTGATCAATAACGCCATCCAATAGCCGACATTGGCGTCGCTCATGCCCTGATGGGCCAGATACAACGGCATCAGTCCATACAACGAGCCAAGAATGATCCCGGAAATCACGCATCCCTGAATGCCCAACCGGGCGGTGCGATAACGCAACATGCGCCAGACGTTGACACGCTGGGTCACGGGCTGCGGCGGCGGAATGCGGGCAAACAACAGCGGCAGCACCGCCAGCAGCACCAACGCCACCAGCCAGGGCAGAATGCTGAATAGTGCGGTTGGCACCATCCCCAACAGCAACTGCCCCACGACGCTGCCCAGGTAGTAGGCCATCATGTAAGCGGCCAGCAGTTGACCCCGATTGAGCGCATTACCACTACACAGCAGCGCGCTTTCCACTACCACCCAAATCAACGCGCAAGCGACCCCGGCGACAAAGCGCCACAGAATCCAGCTCCCGATATCCGGCGACAGCGCCAGCGCCGCGGTCGCCAGCCCAAACATCAGGGTCGCCAGATAATAACTGCGGTTAAAGCCATAGATCCGAATCAACCCGCCGGCCACCAACGTTCCCAACAGGTTGCCGCTAAAATAGGCCGAGCCTACCACGCCAACCTGCCAGACCGGCAATTGGCGATCATTGAGCCATAACGGCACCAGCGTATTCAAAACGGCCAGACAAACAGTAAGCAGCAACAGCCCGCAGAGCAGCAGTAAAACCGGGCGAGTATAGGTGGTTGACATGGGAAGACGAACCGGAAAGAGAGGATATTTTGCGCGCATCATGCCACTGGCAATGGCAAAGTCAATCGCCTCGTTATCCGCCGCCGCACAATTTGCTCATCCGTCGATATTTCGACAGCACAGGCTTATTTCAACGGCGAGAAACCCGCTTCCACTCCAGGTTGCTATCGAACCATTCCGCCAGAAAATCCACCAATGCCCGCAGTGCGGGCGGCATACGCTCGCGGGAGTGATAAACCGCATAAATGTCCAGTTCTTGCGGTTGCGCTTCGGGAAACAGGGCGATAAGCCGCTTGCTGGCGATCAGGTCTGTGACGGAATAGACCGGTTGCAGACTTACGCCTGCGCCATTCAATGCCGCCTCCAGCAGCATCAGCGAGTCATTGGCGCTGAAACTGCCGCTGACCGGTATCGCTACGGCTTCGCCTTTGCAGGCAAAACGCCACAGGCTTTTGCCAAAAAAGGAATAGGTCAGGCAGTTATGCACCGCCAGATCCTCCACACGTTGCGGTGTGCCATGCACGGCCAGATAGGATGGCGCCGCGCACACTACCGACGGACATCCCCCCAGCCGACGCGCAATCAACCCCGAATCCAGTTGACTGGTAATGCGAATCGCCAGATCGATACGCTCCTCGATCAGATTCAGGGTATGACTCGCTACCTGCAGGTCAATAGCGGTCTTTGGATAACGCCGCAGATAGGCGGTGATCGCCGCCACCAGCGTCGTTTGCGCCAGAGACGGGGAGCAAGTCAATCGCAACAATCCGGATGGCTCCTTCCTGCCGCGGGACGGCATCTCCAGTTTTTGCGACACCGCCAGCAATTCGCGACAGTGCCGCAATGCCGTCTCGCCTTCACCGGTCAGACTCAGTTGTCGGGTGCTACGATGTAATAACCGGGCTTCAGCCCAACGCTCCATCTCGGCCAGATAGCGCGTCACCATAGCACGCGACATCTCCAGCGCCTGTGCCGCCCCCGTCAGGCTGCCCTGTTCGGTTATGGCGACAAAGACCCGGGCCGCGGTAATTCTATCCATCATTCGTCCGTTTTATGCAACAAAGCTGTTCGACAGGCAGAGTTTTTCTTTACGAAAATGAAATTTACCATGACGCCATCTTTTTCAGGAAGGAGTATTACCGTGTTAAAACAAACCCTGCTCGCCACCCTCTTCGCCTCCCTGGCGTTTTCCGCCTCTGCCGCGCTGAAGATGGAGGTTTACAACCCCGGCGAAAAATCAGTCTTCCCGGTATCGTCTGAAATCATTACCGGCGAACACGATGCCTTGCTGGTCGATGCCCAGTTCCAGCGTAACGATGCCGAAAAGCTGGTGGAAAAAATCCGCGCCACCGGCAAAAACCTGAAAACCATCTATATCAGCCATCACGATCCGGATTTTTATTTTGGGCTGGATGTGCTGAAAGCCGCCTTCCCTAACGCGCAGATCGTCGCTACGCCGCAGACCATCGCCGCCATCAACGCCACCAAAGACAAAAAAGTGGCTTACTGGGGGCCGATTCTGAAAGAAAACGCGCCGAAACAGGTCGTGGTGCCGCAGGCGCTGAATGCGGATCATCTGACACTCGAAGGCAACACTATTGATATCGTGGGTCTGAAAGGCGCGACGCCGGACCGTACCTTCGTCTGGATTCCCTCGCTGAAAGCCGTCGTCGGTGGTGTGCATACCTCGGCGAATATCCATGTGTGGGTGGCGGACACCCAGACGGTTGCTTCGCGTCAGCACTGGCTGGCGGACCTGGATGCTATCGATAAGCTCAACCCGACCACCGTGGTGCCAAGCCACTATCTGCTGAACAAAGACGGTTCCGCGCCCTGGTCACCGAAAAATGTGGACTTTACCCGCCAGTATCTGAAGACCTTCGAGCAAAACGTCCCGTCGTCGGCCAACAGTACGGCGCTGATCGACGCGATGAAGCGCGCCTACCCGGACCTCGGCGAACCCGCATCGCTGGAACTGGGCGCCAAGGTCATCAAAGGCGAGATGCAGTGGCCCTGATAACCGACCGATAAAAGCCAGAGGCGACCGCCCGCGGATCGCCTCTGGCGTCAGGATGGGTCACTTTTCTTTCAGGTTTGCGATCCCTGATCGCAGAACGGGTACAGAAAATTATGTCATCGCCTGCTAACTCTCAGGAAATAGATAATAATTAAAGCAGAGCGCCACACAGGCGATAATAACGGGCTGCCATTCCCACACTCTCTCGGAAAGGCGCGTGGCGCGATAACCCAGTCTCTTTCCCTTTTCTGATGTGCCCGGTGCACCGGGTAACATACGGAGCGTATGAATGAACAGGCTACACTACATCTTCGACCCTCTGTGCGGTTGGTGTTACGCCGCAGCGCCGTTAATCCATGCAGCCCGTAAAATCGAAGGGTTGCCTGTTGTGCTGCACGCCGGTGGCATGATGACCGGCCCGAACCGACGTCGCATTACCCCGGAGTGGCGGGATTATGTTCAACCACATGACCGCCGCATTGCTCAGATGAGCGGTCAGCCGTTCGGCGATGGCTATTTCAATGGCCTGTTGTGGGACGTGACGGCAACGCTCGACTCTGAACCGCCAACGACGGCTATTCTGGCGGCGGAAGAGCTGGGCGGCCGGGGGCTCGACCTGCTTGAACGCCTGCAACGCGCCCACTATGTCGAGGGGCTGCGCATCTCCGATCCCCCGGTACTGATGAAAATGGCGGTAGAAATCGGCCTGTCGCTGGACGACTTTGAGAACGCCTGCACGCACTGGCGCGGTTTGCCGACCCGCAAGCATATCGAAGAGAGCCGTCAATGGCTTACCCAGTCGGGCGGCGCGGGTTTTCCAACGCTGGTCTTCGCGGTAGACGATATCTTCACCACACTGAATATTGCCCCCTGGCTGGGTCGCCCTGACGACTGGCATGACTATCTGGCAAAACTGGTGGCGGAAAATCAGTAAACTTCGCCCAACCCGCTTTTCCGCAACAACCGCACGATAGGAAACAGCGGGTTGCCGGCGTAGTCGGCATGAAAATACAAAAACACGGCAGCGGCAAGATGTCGGCACCGTGCGCAGAGCGTTAGACTGACGCCACCCGGCAAAGGTGGTCTTTCATTGCCGCCCTTTCATCCTTATGTCCTATGACTTTTTCGTCGTGACCTGCGATGTGAAATCGCAGCATTTCCCCCATAGACAGGACGCCCCATGATTCGTGTTCATCATCTGAATACCTCCCGTTCACAGCGGGTTTTATGGCTACTGGAAGAACTTGATGTCCCTTATGAGGTGATCAATTATCAGCGCAATAAAGCCACCATGCGCGCCCCGAAAGCCTTGCGTGACATTCATCCGCTGGGAAAAGCGCCGGTGGTTGAGCACGACGGTCAGGTGCTGGCGGAAACCGGTTTAATCCTGGAATATCTGGTCGCCACATTTGGCCCGCAGTTGGCTCCATCGAGCGACAATCCGAACATTTGGCGCTACCGCTACTGGATGCACTATGCTGAAGGTTCACTGATGTCGGCCATGCTGCTGAAACTGGTCGCTCACAAAATGGGACCATTTGGCTGGCCGATTCGCAACATGACCACTACCCAGCTCAATCTGCATTATGATTTTCTGGAACAGGAGGCCGGGAAATTTCGCTGGCTGGCAGGCGATGCATTTTCAGCAGCGGACATCATGATGGGATTCCCGCTGGATATTGCCGCCCAGCGCGGCTGGTTCACCCCGGCGCGCACCAGTCTCTGGCGTCTACTGGAAGCCATGCGGGCGCGACCTGCCTGGCAGCGCGCCGCCCGCTACGGTTAACAGCAGCGCATACCATGACAGTCCCTATTCATCATGGTATGCGCGGCGAGCAATATCGCTCAACAACACGCCGCCAGGATTTCCGCCCGACGACATTACAGCCAGGTGCGAAAACAACCGCCAATCAGGCACTGTGCAATAAAGCGCTATTCACTAAAAACGCCATTCAATAGAACAGTGCCTTTTCCATCTGGATCAACTGGAATCGTGCCTGCCAGTCCTGCAGCGTGATGCGGGTTAACCGCGCCACGCCCTGATAAAACGGGTGGCGACAGTGGCACTCCAGCAAATCCAGATAGCGCGTCGCCCAGGGTAGCAAATGATCGGTCAGCAATTCTGCCAGGCTGTCCGGCTGATTTTCCGCACACCATGCCGCCAGCATCAGCATCAGGCCGATGTGATCCTCCGGCTCATGCCGATCGCAGCGCGGCTCAATCCCCAGTTCTCGCAACCAGCGCCGCAATGCCAGTGTCGAATCACCAAACAATACATTTTGCCGGTCAAGATATACCGACCCCCAGGGCGGCGCAGGCACTTCCTCGCCACTGTTGAATAATCGCCGCCAGGCGACCGACAACGTTTCATCGTAGCCCGGCTGCAAGCCAAGCTGAATTTGCCGGGCGGCAATGGCGATGTCTGCCCGGTCGCCACATGGCCATGTCTGCTGCCACGCCTGATGTCTCAGGCGCTCAATCCACGCCGCGTTATGTTCATCATCCGGTGCATAATAGAGTAAAGCGCCTAGCAACCGTCCGGTCAGGCTGACGATATGTTTTGGCATAAATCACCTCGTTGACTCTGTCTTCAGGAGGATTCCCTCCTTGCTGTTATCGGGCGTTGTTATCCTGCGTTTTCATCCTGCCACTGCCGGTTCTTTCCTCAGCTGAGTCAGTACCGGCCAGTGCAACGACAAAAAACTTAGAACCCCGCGAGCCAGCTCTCCATAAGAGGATGCCTGAATCCTCTCATCCATACCGATATCCAGCCGGAATCAGACAATTCCGCGCGCCATGACCACGGCGAGACGTGATTTCAGCCATAAATAAATATCCTCCGGCATAGCCGGAGGTTTTTCAGATGCGCCTATAAGGCTCTGTTACCAGCCGCGCCCTAACAGGCGCATACGATCTGACATTTGCATCAAACTTCGTTACTTACGGCCCGTAAACGGGCTACCCGGATAAGGGATCGACAACTGCTCGCCCATTTTATCCTCTTCAAGCTGGTGCTTTATGTATTCCTGTATCTTCGCCGTGTTTTTCCCTACCGTATCTACGTAATATCCCCGGCACCAGAACTCCCTGTTCCTGTATTTGAATTTCAGATCTCCAAACTGCTCATAAAGCATCAGACTGCTTTTCCCTTTCAGATATCCCATAAAGCCGGATACGCTCATTTTGGGCGGGATTTCCACAAGCATATGGATATGATCTGCGCAGCATTCCGCTTCCAGAATACGTACGTTTTTCCACTCACACAGCTTTCTTAAAATGCTGCCTATCGCCAGGCGTTTCTCTCCGTAGAACGCCTGTCTTCGGTATTTTGGCGCAAAAACTAGTGATATTTACAGTTCCATCGGGTGTGCGCTAAGCTCTTTTCGTCCCCCATTGGGACCCCCTTTTGATTTCTTGTTGAACTTTTGCAGTTGCCAGACCGCAAGGTGTTTTAACAAATCAAAAGGGGTTTTGATAACTGGCTCAAAGCTGGAAGCTTTACGGAACCCCCAGCCTAGCTGGGGGTTTTCTATAGACAAAAAAGCGCCCCGAAGGACGCTTTAGTAAGAGAGTGAATGCCGTCATGATTGACGGTATTAACCGATAAATTGCAGACCATTCATGTACGGACGCAACACTTCCGGCACTTCAATCCGACCGTCAGCCTGCTGGTAGTTTTCCAGCACCGCGACCAGCGCGCGCCCTACCGCCAGACCAGAACCGTTCAGGGTGTGTACCAGACGGGTTTTCTTATCGCCCTTGCTGCGGCAACGCGCCTGCATGCGACGCGCCTGGAAATCCCCCATGTTGGAACAGGAAGAGATTTCACGATAGGTATTCTGCGCCGGCAGCCAGACTTCCAGATCGTAGGTTTTGCATGCGCCGAAGCCCATATCGCCGCTGCACAGCAGCACTTTGCGATACGGCAGTTTCAGCAGTTGCAGTACTTTTTCCGCATGCCCGGTCAGTTCTTCCAGCGCTTGCATGGAGTCTTCAGGACGGACGATCTGCACCATTTCGACTTTATCGAACTGGTGTACACGGATAAGACCGCGCATGTCCCGACCATAAGAGCCAGCCTCAGAGCGGAAGCATGGCGTATGTGCGGTTAGTTTGATCGGCAGCGACTCTTCATCCAGAATTTCATCACGTACCAGATTGGTTAACGGCACTTCCGCGGTTGGAATCAACGCATAGTTGCTGGTTTCAGCTTCTTCTTCCAGCGGGCGGGTGTGAAACAAATCCTCTTTAAACTTAGGCAACTGCCCCGTGCCATACAATGTGGCATGGTTGACCAGATAAGGGACATACGCTTCCTCATAGCCATGCTCAGCGGTATGCAGGTTGAGCATGAACTGCGCCAGCGCACGGTGTAACCGGGCTACCTGACCTTTCATCACCGAGAAGCGGGAACCAGTCAACTTCACGCCCAGCGCCATACTCAAACCGCCCGTCATGTCGCCCAGGTCCACATGGTCGCGTACAGGGAAATCAAACTGACGGGGCTCTCCCCAGCGAAAGACTTCCTGATTTTCAGAATCATCTTTACCCAGCGGTACACAGTCGTCAGGAAGGTTGGGAATAGTCAGCGCAATGTTCTGAATCTCGCTCTGAATCTCTTCCAGCTCAGCTTTAGCAACGTCCAGCCTTTCACCCAGCGTGTTCACTTCTCGACGCAGCGGCTCAATATCTTCCCCACGCGATTTAGCCGCCCCGATCTCTTTCGATCGGGAGTTACGTTCTGCCTGCAAATTTTCCGTTTCGACCTGAAGCGCTTTACGGCGTTCTTCCAGCGTACGCAGCGCTTCCACATCCAGTTTAAAATTTCGGCGAGCCAGTAATTTTTCGGCAACTGCGTCTAGCTCATTACGCAGTAAATTGGGATCGAGCATGCTAGTCCTGTGCTTGTATTATTAAGGGGATATCGATAATTACAGGGCGCCGACAGCGGCGCCGTGCAGCAGAAAATCTCGGAATAACCTTACCGCAACGTTAATGCTAGCGGTAGCGTTTTGTCGGGCTATTTTGATCCTGAGCAGCGAGCCAGGCCAGCTTTTCGCCAATCTTGGCTTCCAAACCCCGCGAAGTCGGCTGATAGTAGTGCGTTTCTGCCATTTCAGGCGGGAAATACACTTCACCGGCGGCGTAAGCGTTGTCTTCATCGTGCGCGTAACGATATTCGGCGCCCAGCCCCATCTCTTTCATCAGGCGGGTTGGCGCATTACGCAAGTGCTCCGGCACGTCGTAATCCGGCTTATCACGGGCGTCGTGCATCGCGGCTTTAAACGCGGTATACACCGCATTACTCTTCGGCGCGCACGCCAGATAAACTATCGCCTGAGCGATGGCGCGTTCCCCTTCCGCCGGGCCGACACGAGTGAAACAATCCCAGGCGGCGATCGCTACCTGCATCGCCCGCGGATCGGCGTTGCCCACATCTTCAGACGCGATAGCCAGCAAGCGCCGCGCAACATACAAAGGATCGCCACCGGCGGTGATGATACGGGCATACCAGTACAATGCGGCATCCGGCGCCGAACCGCGCACCGATTTATGCAGCGCGGAAATCAGGTCGTAATAGCGATCGCCTTTGTTGTCAAAACGGGCGCTGCGTTCGCCGGAAACTTCCTTCAACAATGCCGATGTCAACAGACGCTGACCGCTGGCGTCCACTTCCGCCATATCGGCCATCATTTCCAGCAGATTCAGTGAGCGCCGGGCATCGCCGTTTACCAGCTCAGCCAGCAGGCGGCGAGTCTCATCCGGCAAGACAATCTGCTGTCCGCCCAGTCCCCGTTCCTTATCCTGCAGCGCCTGCTCCAGCACCTGTTCGATATCGTCGGCGCTCAGCGCTTTAAGCAGATAGACGCGAGCGCGGGACAGCAGCGCCGAGTTCAGCTCAAAAGACGGGTTCTCGGTGGTGGCGCCAATAAACGTGATGGTGCCGTCTTCAATGTGCGGCAGAAAGGCGTCCTGCTGGCTTTTATTGAAGCGATGCACTTCATCCACAAACAGGATGGTACGACGCCCGGCATCACGATTCTGACGCGCGCGCTCAATCGCCTCGCGAATCTCCTTGATGCCGGAGGTTACCGCGGAAATCCGCTCCACATCGGCATGTCCATAGCGCCCAATCAACTCGGCCAGTGTCGTTTTCCCGGTCCCCGGCGGCCCCCACAGAATCATCGAGTGGAGCTGCCCCGCTTCAATCGCGCGCGGCAGCGGTTTGCCAGGCCCCAGCAGATGCTGTTGACCGATATATTGCGCCAGCTTGACCGGCCGCATCCTCGCGGCCAGCGGCTGGAACTGATTGCTGGAAAAATCGAGTGACAGGTTGCTCACACACGCCTCACTGACGCTGATCGTCCACCGCTACGCCTTTCGGCGGCGTAAAGCGAAACTTCGCGGCATCCACCTCGCCATTTTGCTGATTCTTCAGCGTATAGGCGCTGCGCTGCCCATCTTGCTCGGTGGCGGTAAAACCGTGGATAGTGCCGTCACTGGTCACGTTGATGGAAAACTGTTTCAGATTGCCATTAGCCGCACGGGGAGTCAGGTCGAAGTCATCCCCTTTCTGACTCACGTTGTACTTACCCCAGTCTTTCGGATCGTTACGGGTGATCAGAATAAACGGCGTATTACCGGTCGCATCCTTCACCCAGGTTGCCGTCACCTGTTCGACGAACGGGTTATAAAACCACAGTGTTTTACCATCGGACACCAGCGTACTTTCATCCGGCGATGTGGTTTTCCAGTTGAACAGATTCGGGCGTTTTACCCACAGTTCACCGGAGCCTTCCTGCACCGCAGCACCGTCATTGGTGGTGACTTTTTGCGTGAAGCTGGCGTGAAAGCTGTTCACTTTACTCAAACGGCTTTGTAAATCACCGGCCGCATCGGCATAGACTGCGCCGGAAACCAGACTGGTCAGTAAACAACCAGCCATCAACCCTGTTCTTATCATACAAAAAATCCTTTGCGTGTTCTTACCGCGTCGCGGCTCCCGACGGGAGCCGATTTCAGTTGAACGCAACTTCAGTTGAGCGCTGATTCAATTGAACGCTGCTTCAGTTGAACGCTAATGTAGCCCAGCCGGGCATGGCATGACAGGCGAATTGTCTGTTACCCAATACTTTTACGCTTCTTTGCAGGGACATACACCGCACCGAAAATTACTCCATCGGCGGCGGCGCCAGCACCTCGCGGTTGCCGTTATGGCCGGGGGCGCTGACAATGCCCTGCATCTCCATCTGCTCGACGATGCGGGCCGCACGGTTATAGCCGATGCGGAACTGGCGTTGCACCCCGGAAATCGAGGCGCGGCGTTTTTCCACCACAAAGGCCACCGCCTGATCAAACAGCGGATCCAGCTCTTCGTCTCCGTCAAAGCCAAGGCTACCGCCCTCGCCGTCGTCATCGCCGCTGATAATACTGTCGATATACTCTGGACGACCACGCGCCTTCCAGTCCTGCACCACGGCATGCACTTCCTGATCACGCACGAACGCGCCATGAACGCGAACCGGAATCGAGGAGTTGGGCGCCATGTACAGCATATCCCCCATGCCGAGCAGCGATTCCGCACCACCCTGATCGAGGATGGTACGGGAGTCGATCTTACTCGACACGGTAAAAGCGATACGGGTAGGGATGTTGGCTTTGATAAGGCCGGTAATCACATCCACCGACGGGCGCTGCGTCGCCAGCACCAGATGAATCCCGGCGGCACGCGCCTTCTGGGCCAGTCGAGCGATCAACTCTTCCACTTTCTTGCCCACCGCCATCATCAGGTCGGCGAACTCGTCCACCATCACCACGATATACGGCAGCTTTTCCAGTACCGGCGGTTGGGTATCAATACTGTCACCCGGTTTCCAGAACGGATCCGGCACCGGTCGACCCATCGCTTCCGCCTGCATCACGCGTTCGTTATAACCGCTGAGGTTACGCACGCCGAGCGCCGACATCAGCTTGTAGCGGCGCTCCATCTCACCCACGCACCAGCGCAAGGCATTGGCGGCGTCTTTCATGTCCGTCACGACTTCGGTAAGCAGATGCGGAATCCCCTCATACACCGACAATTCCAGCATTTTCGGGTCGATCATAATGAAACGCACGTCTGCCGGCGTCGCTTTGTACAACATACTGATAATCATGGCGTTAACGCCGACCGATTTACCGGAACCGGTGGTACCGGCCACCAGTAAGTGCGGCATTTTCGCCAGGTCAGCCACAACCGGCTGTCCGGAAATATCCTTGCCCAGCACCACCGCCAGCGGCGAGGCGTTGTCACGGAATCGATCGCAATCCAGCACTTCCCGCAGGAATACCGTCTGGCGATGGCGGTTCGGCACCTCAAGCCCGACGTAGGGTTTGCCGGGGATAACCTCGACAATCCGCACCGCCACGACCGACAATGAACGCGCCAGGTCTCTGGCCAGATTGGAGATGCGGGCCGCCTTGACGCCCGGCGCCAGATCCAGCTCAAACCGGGTGATCACCGGGCCCGGATGGTAATCCACCACCGTCGCTTTAACGCGATAATCCGCCAGCCGGGTTTCGATCAGGCGCGCCATGTCATCCAGCGCGTCACGATCCACCGGCGCGTCATTCATGGAAGGCGGCGTCAGCAGGTCCAGCGATGGCAATGGCGTCGTCGGCCTCTGCAGCGGTTGGTCGTTACGCATCAGGAACGGATGAATCAGGCTGTCCATAATTGACGGCGATTCGGCTTCCGCTTCAGGTTCGTTCGGCGCAGCGGTCTGCAACGCATGTACTGGCGCCAGCGGTTGCGCCTGCTGCTCATCAGGGAAACTCTCCTGCGGCGGCAGCGTGAACAGCGGCTCTAGCGGACCATCATCCACCAGGTCGGCAAAGGGTGAAATAGCGAAGGCGCTGTCCAGCGGAGCCTCGGTCTTCGGCGTCATGTCCGGCTGTCTGGTTTCGGCCGCAGCAGGCACCGCCTCGGACGGTTCAGCCGCAAAAATCGCCGGCGCAGCCTGCACCGTATCCGGCTCATGCGCTTCTCCATAACGGGAACGCTGCATGACGGCGAAGTCACGCGCCAGTTGCGCTTGCAACAGCGTTTCTTCGTCCTCTTCATGATCGGGATAGGTTTCGCCGTAGCGTTCGCGTTGCTGATCAGCAAAAGCCTGTCGTAACGCCGCGTCTTGTATCAACTCCTGCTCGTCGTCAGGCAACGCTGTCTGCGCTGTCACGTTGTCCGGCAAAGGCGCTGGCGCGGCAAACGACGCCGACGTGCTGGTTTGCTCAACGTGGGCGGCTTGCGCCTGTTGCTCCGCTTCGCGGGCCTGCTGTTCAGCCAGCCGCTGCGAGGGCAGTTTGATGCCATACGATGCCAGTTCACGGCGAGTAGGAATACGCACCGGATTTGGCCGCGGCAATTCCGGCCCCATACCGCGCTTGACCTGCGGATTGTTATCTTCATCGGTGGTAAACGCCGGCATGAACGGCGTCGCATTTTGCAGTTCCGGTTTCGGCTCAGGGGCAACCCCGGCGCTTCCAGAAACGACCGTCGCCGCCGTGACTGCCGCCGCGGCCGTGCGGGCAATGCGATCGTCAGCTTGCAAGGTCAGCGGTTGCCAGTCAGGCAACGGTTCAGACAGTGATGACGCAAAGCCAGCCGGTACAGGCGCTGTCTCCGCAGGCGCTGGCGCCCATGTCGATGCCGGCGAGACATCAACCTTCGGCCTGAATTCAGGCGCAGGCGTTGCAACCGGCGGGACATAGGATTCAGACCCGGCTAACGGCGTAACGGCTATTGGTTCAGGGTGCGGCTTCAGCACCGGCTCCGCATCAGGCGTTGCCGCAACGGCAAATGCAGGCTCGTTCGCTTCGTCTGCAGCCGGCATGCCGGCGGCGGTCGATGCAACGGCGGCCACACCGGAAGTCGCCGTCACCGCCGGGGCGGAAAACAGCACGTCATCTTCCTCTACGTCATCGTCCTCTGCCGAGGACGACATCGCGGTGGATTCTTCTTCGTGAGGCCCGGCTGTACGGCGAGCGTCTTTCCGCGTTTCGACTGGCGACTCATCGACCTCTTCGTCATCATCATAAAGGTAGTCATCTTCACGTCGACGCCCGGAAAACAGCGTCAGGCACCCCATCACCCCGGCACCGAGCTTTTCGGCGATCGTCAGCCATGACCAGCCGGTGAACAGCGTCAGCCCGGCGGCCCAGACGCACAGCAGAATCATGGTGCCGCCGATATTATTGAAACGCGGAATCATCGAGCTGCTAAGCAAACTGCCCAACACCCCGCCGGAGGCAAAATAGTAGATGTCATCCACATTGAGCGCCGCCAGCCCGCACGAGGTCAGAATCAGGGCCAGCGTGCCGATCAGACGCAGCGAAAGGGTAAAGTAATCCAGCGTGGCGCGTTGGCCGCGCTGGCGATGGATCACCCAGCACAACGACACCATTACCACGGGGATGGCATACGCCAGTACGCCGAAAATGAAAAACAGGGTATCCGCCAGCCAGGCGCCTACCCCGCCCCCCAGATTGTGAATCGGTTCATGCCAGGCGGTCTGCGACCAACTGGGATCCGAGGGACTGAAACTCAGCAGCGCCACCGCCAGATAAATGGCAAAAAGCACCACAACGATTAACATCGCTTCCAGTAAACGTCGACCCGCGCTGAGTTTTTTCAGCGTGACGTCTTTATCTTCTGTATATTCCTGGCTCAAGCGTCTCTCCAGGTTCCCTGTAAATGTTTCATGATAAAGCGCCGAGTCTTCCCCGGCGCCATACTGTACAAATTCACAGGAGTGTAGCTGAATTTATCGGGTTATGCACCCTTGCCGTCAGCGGGTCTTGATGACCAGCCGGTTGCTTTGCTTCACTTCTTCCATCACCACATAGGTGCGGGTATCGTTTACGCCCGGCAGACGCAACAGCGTTTCTCCCAGCAACTTACGGTATGCCGACATATCCGGCACGCGGGTTTTGAGCAAATAGTCAAAATCCCCGGAAACCAGATGACACTCCTGAATTTCCTCAAGCTTCTGCACGGCTGCATTGAACTGCTCAAACACATCCGGCGCGCCGCGATTGAGAGTAATCTCAACGAACACCAGCAATGACGCATCCAGATAATGTGGGTTCAGCAGCGCAGTATAGCCATTGATAAAACCCTGTCGTTCCAGACGACGAACGCGCTCCAGACACGGGGTTGGCGAAAGACCGACCCGCTTGGAAAGTTCCACGTTGGAGATACGTCCATCTTTTTGCAATTCGTTCAGGATATTGCGATCGATACGATCAAGATCTTTTCCCGGACGTTTTTTCGTGTCTACCATTCTTATTGTCTCTCTTCATCCTTCCCTGTTTAACCGCTGTCTCTGACCAACCTCAATGTACCAGAGCCACCCCTAAAGAAGACCCCTGCCTTTTGTAATGTGTTCATTCTCTGTTCCGACCGCGTTTCCCGGAAACGTGGTAAAACGCCGGTTATCCATCGGCAGACAAACGCCGCCGCTAGAGACCCCAAACGCATAAAAGCCGGAGCATTTAACTATTCACATACAAAAAATTTCCTCTTCCAAGGATGTTTTCGCAAAAGCGCAGCCGATTGTCAAAGTAAAACAATTAAAATCAGAAGAAAGTGCCAGATTCGCTCCCGGCAGTCCATTAGGGCAGCGTTTTCACACGCTCCGCACCCGCCGTCAGGCTATTCGCCGTTCCCTGCCAATATTCCGTAACGATTGAACCGATAGCCAACAACATTCCTCCACACTTTTTTTACGCAGGTAATTTCCTTACAATCGGTCATATCGTCCGTTCGAGTGAATGAGGAACTCATGAGCACTGCCAAACACCGTAAATTATTGATTCTGGGTTCAGGCCCGGCAGGTTATACCGCCGCGGTCTATGCTGCGCGGGCAAACCTAAATCCGTTGTTGATTACCGGCATGGAAAAAGGCGGTCAGTTGACCACCACCACCGAAGTGGAAAACTGGCCCGGCGACCCGGACGAGTTGACCGGTCCGCTGCTGATGGAGCGTATGCACGCTCATGCCGCCAAATTCAATACCGAAATCGTCTTTGACCACATCACGCGCGTCGACCTGCAAACCCGCCCGTTCCGCCTGTTCGGCGACAGCGATGAGTACACCTGCGACGCCTTGATCATCGCCACCGGCGCATCCGCCCGCTATCTGGGTCTGCCGTCTGAAGACGCGTTCAAAGGGAAAGGCGTCTCCGCCTGCGCAACCTGCGACGGTTTCTTCTATCGCAACCAGAAGGTCGCGGTAGTCGGCGGCGGCAATACCGCAGTGGAAGAGGCGCTGTATCTGTCCAACATCGCCGCCGAAGTGCATCTGATCCATCGTCGCGACAGCTTCCGCGCGGAGAAAATCCTGATCGACCGTCTGATGGCGAAGGTCAGCAGCGGCAATATCGTGCTGCATACCAATCGCACGCTGGACGAAGTGCTGGGCGACGATATGGGCGTGACCGGCGTGCGCCTGCGCGACGCAGCTAAAGCAACCGAGCAGTTGGATGTAGCGGGCGTGTTTATCGCTATCGGTCACAGCCCGAATACCGCCATATTCGGCGATCAGCTGGAACTGGAAAACGGCTACATCAAGGTGCAATCCGGCATCCACGGCAACGCGACTCAGACCAGCATTCCCGGTGTGTTCGCCGCCGGCGACGTCATGGACCACATTTATCGCCAGGCTATCACTTCCGCCGGCACCGGTTGTATGGCGGCGCTGGATGCCGAACGCTATCTGGACGCCCTCGTCAAGTAAGCCTTGATGACCAACAATGCCAACCCGGGCGTGATCGCGTCCGGGTTTTTTATTGCAGTTCATCACTGCAAAAATTGATCGACACCCCGTTCCGCCATCTGCTTTTCGTTTGCACAACCCCGCCACCGCGGTAACATGGCGCATCGCGACCGTTACGCCCAAAATTGTGTTAAGTAACGGTTATGTAAGCGTTATTTTCATGTACCCACTGGAAGCGATCGGCACCTGATGAAAGACACCCGACAACGAGAACTGACCCGCTGGCTGAAACAGCAAAGCCGTCTGGCGCACCGCTGGCTACGACTATCGCTGATGCTCGGTCTGGCAAGCGGCCTGCTGATTATGGCGCAGGCCTGGTTACTGGCCTCACTGCTCCACGCCCTGATTATCACCCACACCCCGCGCAACGAACTGACCACGATGTTTCTGTCACTGGCAACGACATTCGTATTACGGGCGTTGATCAACTGGATACGGGAACGCGTCGGTTTTCGCTGTGGTCAGACGATTCGCCAGCATATCCGCCAGCAGGTTCTGGATCGACTGCAGCAGTTGGGACCGGCCTGGATTCAGGGAAAACCGGCCGGCAGTTGGGCCACACTGATACTGGAGCAAGTGGACGATATGCACGATTACTACGCCCGCTATCTGCCCCAGATGTATCTGGCCGTACTGATTCCGGTGCTGATCCTGATTATCGTGTTTCCGGTGAACTGGGCCGCGGGGGTCATTCTGTTAGCCACCGCCCCGTTGATCCCGTTGTTCATGGCGATGGTCGGTATGGGCGCCGCCGACGCCAACCGCCGCAACTTTCAGGCGCTGGCCAGACTGAGCGGCAATTTTCTTGATCGACTGCGTGGTCTGGATACCCTGCGCCTGTTCTATCGCGGCGAGTCGGAAACCGCACAGATTCGCCAGGCGTCGGAACAGTTTCGCAGTCGCACGATGGAAGTGCTGCGTATGGCCTTTCTGTCTTCCGGCGTGCTGGAATTCTTCGCGTCGATTTCGATCGCGGTGGTAGCGGTTTATTTCGGCTTTTCATACCTCGGCGAGTTGCATTTTGGCAGCTACGGCGTCGGCGTAACGCTGTTTGCCGGTTTTCTGGTGCTGATTCTGGCGCCGGAGTTCTTCCAGCCGCTGCGCGATCTCGGCACGTTTTACCACGCCAAGGCGCAGGCGGTCGGGGCGGCGGAAGCCCTGCACCGTTTCATGACGGCAGAAAGCGAGGAAACCGGAGCCGGCACGCACCTATTTCAAAGCGATACGCCCGTCACACTGGTCGCCCATGAGCTGATTATTCTGTCGCCCTCAGGCAAAACGCTAGCCGGGCCGCTCACCTTTAAACTGAACGCCGGGCAACGGGTCGCGTTGGTCGGTCCCAGCGGCGCCGGGAAAAGCTCGCTGCTGAACCTGCTGTTGGGTTTTCTGCCCTACCGCGGTTCACTGACGGTCAATGGCGAGGAACTGCGTACCCTGTCGTCCACATCATGGCGGCAGCACCTGAGTTGGGTGGGGCAAAATCCTCACCTGCCTGAACCCACGCTGCGGCAGAACGTACTGCTGGGTCGCCCGAAGGCCAGCGACCATATGCTGCAACAAGCGCTTGAGCGCGCGTATGTGCACGAATTTCTGCCTCAGTTGCCGCAAGGCCTCGATACGCAGTTGGGCGACGGCGCCGCACGTCTGTCAGTCGGCCAGGCCCAGCGGGTCGCCGTGGCGCGCGCATTGCTGCACCCATGTCGATTACTGCTGCTGGACGAACCCTCCGCCAGCCTTGATGCGCACAGCGAACAGCGGGTCATGAGCGCGCTGAGCGAGGCGTCGCACACTCAGACCACATTGCTGGTGACCCACCAACTGAGCGAAATTCGGAACTATGACGAAATCTGGGTCATGGTCAACGGCCAGTTGGTCCAGCAGGGTGACTACCTTACCCTGAGTCAGGTCGCCGGGCCGTTTGCCGACTTACTGGCGCAACGCCGGGGAGAACTGTGAGATGGAAAAGATTCGGGCAATTCAGGTACTCAAACCCTTTCTGGCGCTGTACCGCCGTCACCTGTTCCGGCTTGGGTTGGGCGTTTTGCTGGCGATACTGACTCTGTTAGCCAGTATTGGTCTGTTGACGCTGTCAGGCTGGTTTCTGGCGGCCTCGTCCATCGCCGGTCTGGCCGGGCTGACTACGTTCAACTATATGCTGCCGGCGGCCGGGGTGCGCGGCGCAGCGATTCTGCGTACCGCCAGCCGTTACTTTGAGCGACTGGTAAGCCACGACGGCACCTTTCGCGTCCTGCTGCATCTGCGTGTGTTCACCTTTAGCCGTATCCTGCCGCTGGCGCCGGGCGGGCTGATTCGTTTTCGTCAGGCCGAACTGCTCAACCGGCTGGTAGCGGATGTGGATACGCTGGACCATCTCTACCTGCGGGTAATCTCGCCGCTGGTGAGCGCGCTGGCCGTGATTCTGGCGCTGGCTTATGGCTTGAGCTGGCTGGATGCGTCGCTGGCGCTAACGCTGGCCGCCATCATGCTGGCGCTGCTGCTGGTGTTGCCTCTGGCGTTTTACCGTGCGGGACAACCGGTCGGCGCCGACCTGACCGCGCTGCGCGCCCACTATCGGGTACAACTGACCACCTGGATCCAGGGGCAGGCCGAACTGGCGGTATTCGGCGCCCTGGCGCCCTTTCGCCAGCAGTTGGAAATACTGGAGCAGCGCTGGTTTGAACGACAACGTCAACAGGCCGGGCTAAGCGCGTTGTCGCAGGCCATCCTGATTGCCGCCAGCGGCCTGACCGCCACCTTACTGCTGTGGCTGGCCGCCGGCGGCGTCGGCGGCGACCATCAGCCGGGTGCGCTCATCGCGCTGTTTGTGTTTGCCGCCCTCGCCGCTTTCGAAGCGCTGGCGCCGGTCGCAGGCGCCTTCCAGCATATCGGGCAAGTCGTCGCGTCGGCGGCCCGAGTCGATCAACTACTGAAACTGCGCCCGCCGGTTGCCTTTCCGTCTCAGGGTCCTATGCCGTTGGAGCAGGTTCAGCTCACACTGGATAAAGTGAGCTTTACCTACCCGGAACAAAACCAACCGGCGCTGAGCGGAATTACGCTGACGCTTACGCCGGGCGAGCATGTCGCGTTATTGGGGCGTACCGGCTGCGGCAAGTCGACGCTGTTGCAATTGCTGACCCGCGCCTGGGATTGCAGCGCCGGCGAAATCCGTCTTAATGACACGCCGATCGCGGCATTCCCGGAGTCTACGCTGCGCGATGCCATGAGCGTGGTGCCGCAGCGGGTGCATATTTTCAGCGCCACGCTGCGGGAAAACCTGCGGTTGGCGGCCCCAGCGGCCAGCGACGAGCGTTTGCAGGCGGTGCTAACGCAAGTCGGCCTGGAGAAACTGCTGGAGGATCAGGGACTCAACGCCTGGCTGGGCGAAGGGGGACGCCAGTTGTCCGGCGGCGAACAACGCCGTATCGGCGTGGCGCGCGCCCTGCTCCACCCGGCGCCGCTGGTGTTGCTGGATGAACCGACCGAAGGGCTGGACGCCGATACCGAACAGCGCATACTGCAGTTATTACGTCAGCATTGCCTGGGTAAGACCCTGATCGTCATTACCCATCGCCTGAATGGACTGGAGAGTATGGACCGGCTGTGCGTGATGGATGGCGGACAACTGGTGGAACAGGGTTCGCATCATAGCCTGATGGCGTTGCAAGGGCGCTACTGGCAATTTCATCAACACCTGTAGGCCGAGGTGCGCATGCTGTTGTATGAACTGTCTCCGTTTTCGCTGCAGTTTCCTAACCCGGAAACCGCGCTGCGGGATCCCAATGGTCTGCTGGCCTACGGCGGCGATCTGTCGCCCGAACGCTTGCTAAGCGCCTACCGTCAGGGTATTTTCCCGTGGTTTTCACCGGGAGAGCCGATCCTGTGGTGGAGCCCGGACCCACGAGCGGTGCTGTTCCCGGCACAGTTTCACCTTAGCCGCAGCATGAAAAAGTTCATTCGCCGCACCGATTATCGGGTCACACTGAATCAGGCGTTTGAAGCGGTGATTTCCGCCTGCGCCAGCGAGCGCGAGGAAGGCACCTGGATTGGCAGGGACATCGTGCGCTCCTATGTTCAGTTGCACCTGTCCGGCCTGGCGCACTCGGTCGAGGTCTGGCGTGGCGCCCAGTTGGTGGGCGGCCTGTACGGTATCGCTCAGGGCGCGCTATTTTGCGGCGAGTCGATGTTCAGCCGGGCGGATAACGCGTCCAAATACGCGCTGGCGGCGTTTTTGCAGCATTTCGTGCGCCACGGCGGCCAGTTGATTGATTGCCAGGTGCTCAACGACCATACTGCCTCGCTGGGCGCCTGTGATATTCCCCGGCGCGAGTTTCTGTACGAGCTGAACCGGCTGCAACAGGCCGCATTAATCGATGGTTGCTGGCATCCGCAACCCCTGAATACACCCACTGCCGACACCCCTGGTGAAGGGGATAAATGAGCGGCAGCGACTTACGCGCCTTTACATAATGAGGGTTTTTCGGCATTATCTTGCCGGTTAAAAACTAAGGTACTTAAACCTAGAGGATTCGATGGCCAAAGAAGACAATATTGAAATGCAAGGCACCGTGCTGGATACGCTGCCCAACACCATGTTCCGCGTTGAGCTGGAAAACGGGCACGTGGTTACCGCTCATATCTCCGGTAAAATGCGTAAAAACTATATCCGCATCCTGACGGGTGACAAAGTGACTGTGGAACTGACCCCGTACGACCTGAGCAAAGGCCGCATTGTCTTCCGTAGCCGTTAACAACCGCGCTATCGCCTGAGGCGATGCGCCAGGGTGTTTACCTCTCTGCCCTCACCGTTCGGTGAGGGCGTTTGCATTTTAAGCCGGTCAATAACTTACCCGCCTATTAATTCGGATATCGCAGTAAGCTGCAGTCAGGCAAACCATGTGGTGACCAACGTGAATGCGACCGACATGAAAAAGGGCATCTGACGATGCCCTTTTGTGTTTTTAGCGTGACGACGTAATCAATTCACTCAGTGAACCGCACCTTCGGCTTTAGTCTTTTGCGCGCTCAGGAAGCGATAAGTCAGCTGTTGGGCGGCCTTATCCAGTTCCACTTTCACGGAGCCACCGTCTACCAGCGAGCCGAACAACAGCTCATTGGCCAGCGGTTTCTTGAGGTTTTCCTGAATGACTCGCGCCATCGGTCGCGCGCCCATCGCTTTGTCATAGCCTTTTTCCGCCAGCCAGTTACGTGCTTCTTCGCTAACTTCCAGCGACACGCCTTTGGCGTCCAGTTGCGCCTGCAGTTCGACAATAAACTTGTCCACCACCTGCTGAATCACTTCAGCCGACAGGTGGTTGAACCAGATGATGCCGTCCAGACGATTGCGGAATTCCGGCGTGAAGACTTTTTTGATCTCTTCCATCGCATCGCTGCTGTTGTCCTGCTGGATAAGACCAATGGACTTACGCTGGGTTTCCCGCACCCCGGCATTGGTGGTCATCACCACGATCACATTGCGGAAATCCGCCTTGCGGCCGTTGTTATCGGTCAGCGTGCCGTTGTCCATCACCTGCAACAGCAGGTTGAACACATCCGGGTGCGCCTTCTCGATCTCATCAAGCAGCAGCACCGAATGCGGATGCTTGATCACCGCATCGGTGAGCAAACCGCCCTGATCGTAGCCCACGTAGCCCGGAGGCGCGCCGATCAAACGGCTGACCGTATGGCGTTCCATGTATTCAGACATATCGAAGCGCAGCAGCTCGATATCCAGCGCTTTCGCCAACTGTACCGTTACTTCCGTTTTCCCGACCCCGGTCGGACCGGCAAACAGGAACGACCCGACCGGCTTGCGCTCATGCCCCAGACCGGCACGGCTCATCTTGATGGCTTCGGTCAGCGCCTCAATGGCTTTATCCTGCCCGAATACCAGCATCTTCAGACGATCGCCCAGATTGCGCAGCACATCACGGTCACTGGCGGAAACGGTTTTCTCCGGAATACGGGCGATGCGGGCGACCACCGCTTCAATATCCGCCACATTGACGGTTTTCTTGCGTTTGCTCGCCGGCAACAGGCGGCAGCGGGCGCCGGCCTCATCGATCACGTCGATCGCTTTATCCGGCAGGTGACGGTCATTAATGTATTTCACCGCCAGTTCCACCGCCGCACGGATCGCCTTGGCGGTATAACGCACGTCGTGGTGCGCTTCGTATTTCGGCTTCAGACCATTAATGATCTGCACCGTCTCTTCCACGCTCGGCTCGGTGATGTCGATTTTCTGGAAGCGGCGCGCCAGCGCGCGATCTTTTTCGAAGATATTGCTGAATTCCTGATACGTGGTGGAGCCAATCACGCGAATCTTGCCGCTGGACAGCAACGGCTTGATCAGGTTGGCGGCGTCCACCTGACCGCCGGAAGCTGCGCCAGCACCGATAATGGTGTGGATCTCGTCGATGAACAGAATGCTGCTCTGATCCTGCTCCAACTGCTTGAGCAGCGATTTAAAGCGTTTTTCGAAGTCGCCGCGGTATTTGGTGCCAGCCAGCAACGAGCCGATATCCAGCGAGTAGAGCGTGCAGTCGGCCATCACCTCCGGCACGTCGCCCTGCACGATGCGCCAGGCCAACCCTTCGGCGATAGCGGTTTTCCCCACGCCGGATTCGCCCACCAGCAGCGGATTGTTTTTACGGCGACGGCACAGCACCTGAATCGTGCGCTCCAGCTCGCTGTCGCGGCCGATCAGCGGGTCGATGCCTCCCACCCGGGCAAGCTGGTTGAGATTTGTGGTGAAGTTTTCCATACGCTCCTCCCCGCCAGCCTGTTCTTCGTTAACCGGATTTTCCGGGTTTGCCGCCGGACCGGTTTCTTCTTTGCGCGTACCGTGGGAAATGAAATTCACCACATCCAACCGGCTGACGTCATGTTTGCGCAGCAGGTAGGCAGCCTGAGATTCCTGCTCGCTGAAGATGGCGACCAGCACGTTGGCGCCGGACACTTCGCTGCGCCCGGACGACTGCACGTGGAACACGGCGCGCTGCAGCACCCGCTGAAAGCTCAGCGTCGGCTGGGTATCCCGTTCTTCATCATTTTGCGGCAGCGTGGGCGTGGTCTGTTCGATAAAGGTTTCCAGTTCCTGACGCAGAACCGCCAAATCGACCGTACAGGCTTCCAGTGCCTCTCGTGCGGAGGGGTTGCTGAGCAGCGCCAGCAACAAATGTTCCACGGTCATAAACTCATGCCGGTGCTCGCGCGCTCTGGCGAAAGCCATGTTGAGACTGAGTTCCAGTTCTTGATTGAGCATAGGCACCTCCCCCAATAAATTGCCCTATTCAGGCTTTTTCCAGCGTACAAAGCAATGGATGCTCGTTCTCCCGGGCATAACGGTTCACCTGCGCCACCTTGGTCTCGGCTACCTCGGCGCTGTAGACGCCGCAGATGGCCTTGCCCTGATAGTGAACCGTAAGCATCAGTTGCGTTGCACGTTCAATATCATAAGAAAAGAACTTTTGCAGAACGTCAATAACAAATTCCATCGGCGTGTAATCATCGTTGTTAAGTATCACTTTATACATCGATGGAGGCTGCAAGGCTTCAGTATAATGCTCTTTGGTCAGGTCGTCGGTCTGCGCCCCGGTGCTATGATTTCCCATCTTCTACCCAAATCAGTTCTGATACTTATCCGCTGGCTGTCTTCACAGCAGCATGCCTGATTTTTATTGTATCACCGCCCGGTCAAAATCGCTCAGACCCCAAAAACGCATCCCTCTTGATATTAACGGCAATAAAACCCGACGATAGCGTTATCTGTATCAAATTTTCACAAACCTGCGGCAAAGTGTCGGATTCGGGTGCTTGACGGCAAGGGCGATTTCACTAGAGTGTAGAGTTGAATTGATGTCGTTTTAATCAATTTGGTTTTGCCTTAACCCAATAACCTCACCTTAGAGAACACTCTAGCGAAGGATGAAGATTCATGGAGACAGGTACTGTTAAATGGTTCAATAACGCCAAAGGCTTTGGCTTTATTTGTCCCGAGAGCGGCGGTGAAGATATCTTCGCCCACTATTCAACCATTCAGATGGACGGCTACAGGACGCTGAAAGCAGGTCAGGTGGTGCAATTCACTGTACACCAGGGACCCAAAGGAAATCACGCCAGTCTGATCGTGCCGGTAGTCGGCGAAACGGTCGCCTGAATGTTCACCCCACGCTTTCCGGTCTTTCTCCTTTAATTCCTGTGACCAGGTCAAACAAGTCCAATGCCGGTCGCAAAGCGGCCGGCATTCTTTATGCTCTCTTCACATGCGCTCTACACGCGACAGGCTCGTTCAGCCGGATAACACGCCTAATCCGCCCGCCCGCGCGCCAGCCACAAGACCCGTGAAAACATGCTGCGGATCAGTGGCGGGATGGCTGATTCCCCCTGAGACGCCGCTTCCAGCGCCACTTCAATCGCCAGATCCGGTTTTGAGGTACGGTGAATCGCCTTGGTGATGACTTTCGCCGCCGACAGCGGCACCGGTTCCGGCAACTGCGCAACCCGGTGATAGACCTGACTAAAGCCGTTGCGATACATGAAATGCTCCATATCCAGCGCCGGCAGCACGGTCAAATGGTCGCGTTCGGACTCACTCTGCGATTGCAGCAGGCTACGAACCGTGGCGGCGTATTTTTTCCCGGCGTCATCGCCATCCACCAGCACATGCCATTCGATACCCATCCGATAGGCGAACTTCAGCAGCGGTTTTAACCCCACCTGCGCAAACTCGATCACCCTCACGCCTTCCGCCTCGAAGTGATGACCGCACTGACGCGCCAGTTCACTGAGCATCCAGACTTCGGTTTCGCCCTCCACCAGCAGCCAGCAGCGCGCGAATAACGACGCCGGGCGATTAAACCGAATGTGAAAGGTAATGCGGCGGCTATCTTCCTGCGTCATGCCCTGACGGCCGATACGGTAGGTTGCGACCTTCGCCGATTCTCGCACCAGACGGCAAACCTGTTCTACCGGCACCAGCGACAGCAGTTCACCGGAATTGGTGGTGGTGATTTTTTGCAGCGGCAACTGCGTCAGCAGCCCCCATGCCACCGACAGCATAATCGGATGCAGCCGGGTTTCCGGGTCTTCAATCAGCAGCAGCGGCCGGGCGTGCGGATCAAGCGCCGTGGACCCTTTGGCCTGCAGTAGGGTGGAAAACAGCTCCAGCAGAATAATACGACGGCTGCGACTATTGGGGCCGGAAATCATGCGATTGATGTTATCCAGCGAGCGCCATGCCCGGCCATTGCCCGCACGGGCATGGCGATGGTGACGCCGATCGTTCGGGTCCGCGCCCTGCTCGGAAAAATAGTGCTCGACCAGTTGGCGCATCGCCACCAGACCTTGTCGCAGTTCCTGATTAGTCAACCGGTTGGGATTTTGCGCCAGTTCGCGCACCAGCGTCTCAAACTGGCGCGATAGCCGATCGTTATCATCGATTTGCGGCATCAACGAGCCGGTGCGAAAACGGCGAATAAAGCGGGCGTCACGCAGCCGCAACACCGGATGCAGACGAATCACTTCGCTGGCCAGCCAGTCGATATTGTCCAGCGGCAATGCCTGACCATTGGCATCAAGAAAACTGCGCCAGGTAAAGATCGCCTGGCTTTCATCCATTTCCCCTTCCAGCCTATAGAAAATGCGATGCAATCGCCCTTCGCCCTTGATCCATACCGGCGACAATGAACGATAGCGAGGAGCCAGATGGTGACCGGGCGCAGATTCGCAAAACGTGAAGATCACCTGCAGATGACGCTCGCGGCTGGTTTCGTTGCCCGGCGTAAAATGAAAGTCCTGCAGATCAAAGTGATAAAGCGGTGGTGACGGCGTCAGCAGCAGCGACAGCGCATCCAACAAGCTGGACTTGCCCCAGGCGTTTTCGCCGATCAGCACGGTATTATCATCCAGCATCAGCGACAGTCGGTTAATACCACGGAATCCAAGAATCTCGACTCTTTCCAGATACATCCGTGCCTCCTGTTCTGTGGTCTTCTAACGAGAATGACGATAAAAGCGCAGCAGGGTCAAGCCCTATGCCTCGGATCTGCCTCGCGACGCATAAAAATGCCCGGCAGATGCGAGTGATTGTCATCCACAAGTAAAAATTGCGCTAAATCAACTTCACCTTAAATTGCCTATAAAAGATCTTTTTAGACACCGGCAAACCGTTCTATGCTTTTAAACAAGCATTATAAATGCAACTTTAAAAAAGGAAGTCATTATGTATTGTGTGCAATGTGAACAGACCATCCGAACCCCGGCCGGCAATGGCTGCGCTTACGCGCAAGGCATGTGCGGCAAGACCGCCGAAACCTCTGACCTGCAAGACCTGCTGGTCGCCGTTCTCCAGGGGCTGTCCGCCTGGGCGCTGCAGGCGCGCGCATTGGGCATCATTGACCATGAGATCGACAATTTTACGCCCCGCGCTTTCTTCGCCACCCTGACCAACGTGAATTTTGATTCGCCGCGTATCATCGGCTACGCCCGCGAAGCAATTAGCCTGCGTCAGGGGCTGGCCGCCCGTTGCCGGCTGCTGGACGCCGCCATCGCGGTCGAACATCCGATGGCGGAACTGCAACTGGCGGGCGACGATATCCCGACGCTGCTGCAACAGGCGGCGATGTTCGCGCTGAATAAGGATAAAGCCGCTGTCGGCGAGGATATTCACGGGTTGCGCATGCTGTGCCTGTATGGTCTGAAAGGCGCGGCCGCCTATATGGAACATGCCCACGTGCTGGGGCAGTACGATGACGCGCTGTACGCCGATTTCCATGCGTTTATGGCCTGGCTCGGCACCGCGCCCACCGATGTCGACACCCTGCTCGGCAACGCGCTGGCTATCGGCAAAATGAATTTCGGCGTAATGGCGATCCTGGATCAGGGAGAAACCTCCGCCTACGGTCATCCGCAGCCGACTCAGGTTAACGTACGCCCGGTGGCGGGCAAGGCGATTCTGATTTCCGGCCATGACCTGAAAGACCTGCGTATGCTGCTGGAACAGACCGAAGGCACCGGCATCAACATCTATACCCACGGCGAAATGCTGCCGGCGCACGGCTATCCGGAACTGAAGAAATTTTCCCACCTGGTCGGTAACTACGGCAGCGGCTGGCAGAATCAGCAAAGCGAATTCGCTAAATTCCCTGGCCCGATCCTGATGACCTCCAACTGCATCATCGACCCCAACGTAGGCCAGTATACCGACCGTATCTGGACCCGCAGCATCGTCGGCTGGCCGGGCGCGCAGCACCTCGAAGGCGATGATTTCAGCGCGGTGATCGCTCAGGCGCAGCAACTGCCGGGGTTCCCGTACAGCGAAATCGAGCACCTGATTACCGTCGGTTTTGGTCGCCAGACCCTGTTGAGCGCCGCCGATACCGTGATTGATCTGGTCGCCAGCAAGAAACTGCGTCACGTATTTCTGGTCGGCGGTTGCGACGGCAGCCGCACCGAACGCAGCTACTACACCGATTTCGCGCTCAACGTCCCGCAAGACTGCCTGATCATGACGCTGGCGTGCGGTAAATATCGTTTCAATAAACTGGATTTCGGCACGCTGGAAGGCTTGCCGCGTCTGCTGGATGTCGGCCAGTGCAACGACGCGTACGCCGCCATCATGCTGGCGGTCAATCTGGCGGAAAAACTGGGCTGCGGCGTCAACGACCTGCCGCTGAGTCTGGTACTGTCCTGGTTTGAACAGAAAGCCATCGTCATTCTGCTGACGCTGCTGGCGCTGGGTGTGAAAAATATTTATACCGGCCCGACCGCCCCTGGCTTCCTGACCCCGTCGCTGCTGGCGATCCTGAACGAGAAGTTCGGCATGCGCGCCATCACCACCGTGGAGCAGGACCTCAAAGACATCCTCGCCGCCTGATTTTTCGTTGACCTTCGCCTTCCGCCGACGCATGGCGGAAGGCTGTTATGGAGACCGCCATGACCATGCCTACTCCGCAGTGCCCCAACCGCATGCAGGTGCACTCTCTTCATCAGGAAACGCCGGATGTGTGGACGCTTTCCCTGATCAGCCATGACTTTTACCCCTGGCAACCCGGCCAGTATGCGCTGGTCAGCATCGCCAACAGCAGTGAAACGCTGCGCGCTTATACCCTGTCCTCCTCGCCCGGACTGAGCCCGTTTATCACCTTCACGGTACGCCGACTGGAAAACGGCGTCGGCTCGCGCTGGCTGACCGAACAGGTGAAGCCCGGCGATTATTTGTGGATCTCCGATGCGCAGGGCGAATTCAGCTGCACCCGTGCCGTCAGCGATCGTTACCTGATGCTGGCGGCGGGCTGCGGCGTTACGCCGATCATGTCGATGACGCGCTGGCTGCTGGTCAATCGCCCGCACACGGATATTCAGGTCATCTTCAATGTGCGCTCCCCGCAGCACGTGATTTTTGCCGACGAATGGCAAACACTCCGCCAGCGCTACCCACAGCAACTGCAACTGACCCTGATGGCGGAACAGCAGGCTGAAACCGGTTTTCTCAGCGGTCGTCTCACTGAGTCGGTCCTGTCGCAACAGGTGCCGGATATCGCCAATCGCACCGTGATGACCTGCGGCCCGCAACCCTATATGCAGCAGGTGGAAACCTTCTGTCTACAGGCCGGCGTCCCACGCGAGCGCATCTTCAAAGAGCAGTTCGGCGCGCCGGAAGCCGCCGTGGATGATGATGGCGAACAACTCACCATGACCATCCGCCATTCGTTGCAACAGCTGAAAGCTCCGATCGGCATCAGCCTGCTGGCAGCGTTGGAAAGCCACCAGTTACCGGTAAACGCCGCCTGTCGCGCCGGGGTATGCGGTAGCTGCAAGACCCGGATTCTCAGTGGCAGCTACACTACCACCAGCACCATGACGCTGACGCCTGACGAAATTGAAAACGGGTATGTGCTGGCCTGTAGTTGCCAGTTACAAGGCGATGTCGAACTGGTCTGATTTTTCCGCTCGCTCTTGCCATACGGCTGACATCACGCTCTGGATCCACCCCGCACTTTCGTTAAGAAACCGTTAAGGCGGGGTTTTTCCCCTTTCTGCTTCCGGCTATATTAGGTTGTATTGATATCGTATTGCGGGTGTGAACATCGACAGGGACACCGCTGCAGTTTCAATCGCGCTGTTGTGGCAGGAGCAAACACCATCATGACCATCAGACCCGCCCCGATTCTGATCCTTGGCGCCAGTGGCTACATTGGCCGTCACCTCCTCACGCGTCTCAGCCAGCAAGGTCAATCGGTGATTGCCGCTTCGCGTCACATCGACTCGCTGGCGGCACTAAACCTTCCCGGCATACGCTGTGAATACGTTGATCTGATGAAGCCATACACGCTGCCGGAAGGGTTATGGCAGGCAGACACCCTTTACTATCTGGCGCACAGCATGGGTGATGGCGCCGATTTTCTGGAGCGGGAATATCAATCGGCGCAAAATCTGCGTCAGGTGCTGCGCACCAGCCGGATTCGACAGATAATCTATCTCGGTTCAGCGCAGGCTGAGTGCCATCCCTCCATTCATATGCAGGCGCGCAAACTGACCGGCGACATTCTGCGCAGCAGCGGCATTCCGGTCACCGAGTTGCGCGCCGGCATTATCGTCGGCCCCGGTTCCGCTGCATTCGAAATCCTGCGCGATATGGTGAACAATTTACCGGTGTTGACGCCGCCGCGCTGGGTGCGCTCGAAATCCGCGCCGATTGCGCTGGAAAATCTGCTCACCTACCTGACGGAACTGCGACACTACCCTGCGGAACGTCATCGGGTTTTCGATGCCGCCGGGCCGGAATACCTTAGCTATCAGACCCTGTTCGAACGGTTTATTCGTATTACCGGCAAACGTCGCCTGTTGTTGCCGATTCCGGTGCCGACCGGGTTGATATCGGCCTGGTTTCTGAACATGGTGACCTCAGTTCCCGGCTCTACCGCCCGGGCGCTGGTACAGGGGTTGCGACACGATCTGCCGATGGACGACGGCGAACTGCGTCGCCTGATTCCCCAGCGGCTGATCGGGTTTGATGAAGCGGTGCGGGCTACGCTGGCCGATGAAAAAGCGGCGGCGCAACATCCGGACTGGGGATATGACCCCGATGTTTTAGCGCGCTGGCAACCCAATTACGCGTTCTACCCCAAACAGGCGGGTTACAGCCACAAAACCGGTGCCAGCAGCCAGGCATTGTGGCAGGTGATCCAGCAAGTCGGAGGCCGGGAAGGCTACTTTTACGCCAACCTGCTGTGGACTATCCGCGCTCGAATAGATGATTTATGCGGTAATCAGGTGATTTACCGCCGTCCGGAGCGGGCTGAGTTAAGGGAAGGCGACTTCGTCAACGGCTGGAAGGTCATCCGGGTCAGGCCTCATCAGCAGTTGGTGCTGCTGTTTGGCATGAAAGCGCCCGGACTGGGGCGTCTGGTCTTCTCCATTGACGATCGTGGCGCGTATCGGGTGCTGGATGTTCGTGCCTGGTGGCACCCCGCCGGCAGCAGCGGGCTGGGTTACTGGTTCCTGATGATGCCTGCGCATCTGTTTGTGTTTCGCGGCATGGCGCGCCGTATCGCCGTACTGGCGCAGGAGGCCGAACAGCGGGACATCGTTCGCCTCCCCCACAGCGATTAAGCCGCCGACCTTCCTGCCGCGACCAACGGAGACGCAGGTTATCGCCCAGACCCCGCGCCGCTGCGGGGCGCGGCGCCGTACTTCTCGAGCAGCGCATCGGCGATCGCTTCGGTTTCCGCATCCGCCTCACCGTCATAGCGCTGCTGCCGGAAGTGCATCTGGAATGCCGCCACCACCTGTTGCTGCTGGCGCGCGCTCATGTTCGGGTTGACCTCATAACCATAACGCGCCAGTTTCTCCAGCAGCGCCTGTCTGTCCACCGGCGTATATTGCTGTCGTCCTCTCAGATAGAAATGCACCCGTTGCGGCTCCGGCCAGGCGCCGATACCCGCCATCGCCAGTTGATGCCAGGGAAACAGCGGTCCCGGGTCGACTTTGCGCTGGGGTGCAATATCGCTGTGCCCCACCACATCCTGCGGCGCAATATGGTGACGGGCGATGATGTCCCGGGCAAGATGGGTCACCAGCGTGATCTGTTGCGGGGTATAAGGCTGCCACCAGTGGGTACCGGACGCAGTTTGCCGCCAGCCGGGGTTTTCCTGTTCGATGCCGATCGACGTGGCGTTCAACTGACTGTAACCGCGCCAGTAACTGGCGCCTGCATGCCAGGCCGCCTGCGACTCCGGCACCAGCTTCCACGCCACCGGCTTGCCATTAACCTGCGGCGGATAAGCCGGCACCAGATAATGCGCGCTAACATGTTCGGCGGTGAGTTTTTCCAGCGAACTGCCTAAATCTTCGGCCGTATAGTGAAATACCAGAAAGCGGACCCGCTCCCCCCGGCTGACAGCCGGAGACGACTGATCCAACTGGTAATCGCCCTCATCGACATAGCGTTCGCGGCTCTGGCAGCCTGCCAGCAACGTTAGCGCCACCAACGCTACACTTCGCCATGCCAGCCCGATGCGCCCGCAGGTCATGATCGGCGAACCACCACCGCAGTACCGCTGACGGACACCATCAGCATGCTGGCGTCCTTACCCACGGTTTCATAATCAATGTCGATGCCAACCACGGCATTCGCGCCCAGCTCCTGCGCTTGCTGCTGCATTTCGCGAAACGCGATCTGCCGGGCATTGCGTAACTCTTTTTCATAGGCGCCGGAACGGCCGCCGACGATATCGCGGATACCGGCGAAGAAATCCCGAAAGATATTGGCGCCAAGGATGGCTTCGCCCGTCACCACGCCGCAGTAGTTTTCAATGACGTGCCCTTCCAGGGTTGGTGTGGTGGATAATTGCATCATGCCTCCTCGTCTCAGATATTCGGCCGTTGGATCGACTGCACATTCTCACAGCCTTCTTACGCTTTTATAGCAATTTCTGCCACTAAAAGACTTTTTCACAACACAGAAGTCATCAATCGCGCTTTTTAGCAACGTAGCTCGCTACAGCCGGGGTTGGTTATGGCTGAGGATTGTCCGCTACAAGTCGGCTATCGCCCTGACAAATCCGCCTGCCGCCGCGGCAAAGCACGATTTTGTGCTAAAATATCGACAATAAGTCGTGTATTTGCAAATTTTAACCCACGACGATTGCATAACTATTCTGCCGAGGCTACCATTTGCGGCATCAATGTCTATTCAATTCTTGCGCATGAGTATTCAACTAAACAGCATTAACTGTTTCTATGGCGCACACCAGGCGCTGTTCGATGTCACCCTTGATTGTCCATCCGGAGAAACGCTGGTGTTGCTGGGTCCCAGCGGGGCCGGTAAAAGTTCGTTATTGCGGGTGCTGAACCTGCTGGAAACGCCCCGTTCCGGTACGCTCAACATCGGCGGCAATACCTTCGATTTCAGCCAGACGCCCGGCGAAAACGCCATTCGCGAACTGCGCCGCAATGTCGGCATGGTGTTCCAGCAGTACAATTTGTGGCCGCACCTCACCGTGCAGCAGAATCTGGTCGAAGCGCCCTGCCGCGTGCTGGGGCTGGGTCGTCAGGAAGCGCGGGAACGGGCGGACAAACTGTTGAGCCGTCTGCGACTGAACGACTTCGCCGATCGCTACCCGTTACATCTCTCCGGCGGCCAGCAGCAACGTGTCGCCATCGCCCGCGCGCTGATGATGGAGCCGCAGGTGCTGCTGTTTGACGAGCCGACCGCGGCTCTCGATCCGGAAATCACCGCTCAGGTCGTCAGCATTATTCAGGAACTGAGCGAAACCGGCATCACCCAGGTGATCGTCACCCACGAAGTCGATTTCGCACGTAAAACCGCCAGCCGCGTGGTGTACATGGAAAACGGCCGCATCGTGGAACAAGGCGACGCCTCGCATTTTACCCAACCCCAAACACCGGAATTTGCTGGCTATTTATCTCACTGATAGATAAGGATAATAAGATGAAAAAATTGCTCGTTGCCGCCCTGCTCGGCGGGTTAAGCCTTTCCGCTGGCGCAGCCGAAACTATCCGTTTTGCCACTGAAGCGTCCTATCCTCCGTTTGAATCGGTGGACGCCAGCAACCAGATCGTCGGGTTCGATATCGACCTGGCCAACGCGCTGTGCAAACAGATTCAGGCCACCTGTACTTTCAGCAATCAGGCATTCGACAGTCTGATCCCCGGTCTGAAATTTCGCCGTTACGATGCGGTGATCGCCGGTATGGATATCACGCCGGAACGCCAGCAGCAGGTGACCTTCACCCAACCGTACTATGAAAACTCGGCGCTGTTCATCGCCCAGAAAGGCAAACTGGCCGATATCGCCGCGCTGAACGGCAAGCGTGTCGGGGTACAGAACGGCACCACCCACCAGAAATTCCTGCTGGACAAGCATAAAGACATCACCGTGGTACCGTACGACAGCTACCAGAACGCGGTGCTGGACCTGAAAAACGGTCGTCTGGACGCCGTCTTCGGCGACACCGCCGTCGTGAACGAGTGGCTGAAACAGAACGAGAATCTGGCGTCGGTGGGCGACAAGGTTACCGATAAAGACTACTTTGGCATCGGCCTGGGGATTGCCGTTCGTCAGAACAACGACGAGCTGGTGAAGAAATTCAACGATGCTCTGAACAAGATCAAGCAGGATGGCACCTACCAGACCATCTACAAGAAATGGTTCCAGCAGTAAGCCGACTAAGACTCAATGACTGAATTCCAACCTCTTGCAAGCGCCGCCGGGATGACCGTCGGCCTTGCCGTTTGCGCCCTGGTGCTGGGGCTGCTGTTGGCGATGCTGTTTGCCCTGTGGGAAACGGCGCGCTGGAAAGCCGTCAGCGCCTGCGGCACCGCTGTCGTCACCCTGCTGCGCGGCCTGCCGGAAATTCTGGTGGTGCTGTTTATCTATTTTGGTTCGTCGCAGTTGCTGCTGATGCTGTCCGATGGCTTCACGCTTAATCTCGGTCTGGCGCAGGTGCCGGTCAAACTGAATATCGATAACTTCGAAGTCAGCCCGTTTCTGTGCGGCGTCATTGCGCTGTCGCTGCTGTATGCCGCCTATGCGTCTCAGACGCTGCGTGGCGCGCTGAAAGCGGTGCCGCGCGGCCAATGGGAGTCCGGGCAGGCGCTGGGAATGAGCAAAAGCGTGATTTTCCGCCGGCTGATCATGCCGCAAATGTGGCGTCACGCGCTGCCGGGGCTCGGCAACCAGTGGCTGGTGCTGCTGAAAGATACCGCGCTGGTATCGCTGATCAGCGTCAACGACCTGATGCTGCAAACCAAAAGCATCGCCACCCGTACTCAGGAACCCTTTACCTGGTACATGATTGCGGCGGCGATCTATCTGGTGATAACCCTGTTGAGTCAGGCGATCCTGAACAGGATTGAAGCACGCGCCACGCGCTTTGAACGGAGGCCGTCCTGATGCTGGGCTACATTCCTGAACTGCTGAAAGGGCTGCACACCAGCCTCTGGTTGACGCTGGCCGCGCTGCTGCTGGCGTTGCTGCTGTCGCTATTGCTGACGGTGATCCTGACGCTGAAAACCCCGGTAGCGTCGCAGATAGCCAAAGGCTACATCACATTGTTCACCGGTACTCCGCTGCTGGTGCAGATTTTCCTGATTTACTACGGTCCCGGTCAGTTCGCTTCGATCCGCCAGACCGACTGGTTGTGGAATCTGCTGTCTCAGCCGTGGTTGTGTGCGGTCAGCGCGCTGGCGCTTAACAGCGCGGCTTATACCACTCAGCTGTTCTACGGCGCGGTGCGAGCTATTCCGTCCGGACAGTGGCAATCCTGCGCCGCGCTGGGCATGAATCAACGCCAGACGCTGCGCATCCTGCTGCCGTTTGCGTTCAAGCGCGCGCTCTCTTCGTACTCCAACGAAGTGGTGCTGGTGTTCAAAGGCACCTCGCTGGCGTACACCATTACGCTGATGGAAGTGATGGGCTACGGCCAGCTGCTGTACGGCCGCACCTATGATGTGCTGGTGTTTGGCGCGGCGGGTATCGTCTACCTGTGCGTCAATGGCTTGCTGACGTTGCTGATGCGTCTGGTCGAACGGCGCGCCTTGCGTTTCGAACAGCGCAATACCTGAACCATCAGTGAACGTAACCTAATGACTGATTACGCCGGCTTTCATGCCGGCGTTTTTTATGCATATCATCCAGCCTTCCATCGATTTAAATCTGCTTTATTTTTATTCAATTACCACAGGCATGCTTTATCACCATTGCCACGCTGCAAATTAAAATGAATTTATAATCATATTATTTGCATATAAATACATTTAATGGCATGGTGTCGTCATCCTTTTCAACGACCATCACGTTGATAAACATAAGTTAAGCTGGAGTACTCCATGAAGAAGCTCGTCCTTGCCGCACTGCTGGCCAGCACCACCTTTAGCACCATGACCTTTAACGCCACGGCGGCTGATACCATCCGCTTCGCCGCGTCGGCGACGTATCCGCCGTTCGAATCACTGGATGCCGGCAACCAGATCGTCGGGTTTGATATCGATCTCGCCAACGCGCTGTGCAAACAATTGCAGGCTACCTGCACCTTCACCAATCAGGCGTTCGACAGCCTGATTCCGGCGTTGAAATTCCGCCGTTATGACGCCGTTATTTCCGGTATGGACATCACGCCGGAGCGCAGCAAGCAAGTGGCGTTTACCCAGCCTTACTACGCCAATTCGGCGATCGTCATCGCTCAGAAAGGCAAACTCCATACGCTGGCGGATCTGAAGGGCAAACGTATCGGCATGGAAAACGGCACCACGCACCAGAAATTCCTGCAGGACAAACATCCTGAAGTAAAAACCGTCCCGTACGACAGTTACCAGAATGCGCTGATCGACCTGAAAAACGGTCGTCTGGACGGCGTGTTCGGCGATACCGCGGTGGTGAACGAATGGCTGAAAACCAACCCGGACCTCGCCACCGTGGGCGAGAAAGTCACCGATCCCGCTTACTTCGGCATCGGGTTGGGTATTGCGGTGCGCCCGGACAATCAGGCGCTGCTGGAAAAATTGAACAGCGCGCTGAACGCCATCAAAGCCGACGGCACCTACAAGGCCATCAACGATAAGTGGTTCCCGCAGCAGTAATCCCGCTCTTGTTTTTATAATGCTGTTTTTATAACGTTGCTTTCACACGCTGCCGGTTGCCGCCGGTAGCGTGCCGCGCCAGCCATCGATTCGCACCCGCCTTGCATTTTGTACTTATCAAATCCCCTGCGGATTGATTTAATAGCGTTTTCTCTTTACCGGGTCATCACCTCCAGGCAGGAAATCGATGTCGCTGGATTTTTCAACATTGAAACGCATCCCGAAAGGGGTATGGGTATTGGGCGGCGTCAGTCTGTTGATGGACATTTCGTCGGAAATGATCCACAGCCTGCTGCCGTTATTCATGACGACGGTCCTCGGCGCCAGCGTGGTCTTGATCGGTTTGATTGAAGGGCTGGCGGAAGCGACCGCGCTGATCATCAAAGTGTTCTCCGGCGCGCTCAGCGATTACCTCGGCAAACGCAAAGGGCTGGCGCTGCTAGGATATGGTCTGGGCGCCGTCAGCAAGCCGTTGTTTGCGCTTGCGACCTCATCCGGTCTGGTGCTGGGCGCCCGCCTGCTCGACCGGGTAGGCAAAGGCATTCGCGGCGCGCCGCGCGATGCGCTGGTCGCGGACGTCACGCCGCCCGATATTCGAGGCGCGGCGTTTGGCCTGCGTCAGTCGCTGGACACCATCGGCGCCTTCGCCGGTCCGCTGCTGGCGGTCGTGCTGATGTTGCTGTGGCAGGACGATTTTCGCGCTATCTTCTGGGTGGCGTTCATCCCCGGCGCCCTGGCGATCGCGCTGTTGTTTTTCGGCTTGCGCGAGCCGGAACAGAGCAATGCTGCCAAACGCACCAACCCGATCCGGCGCGATAACCTGAAACGGCTATCCGCCCGGTATTGGTGGGTGGTCGGTCTGGGGGCGGTATTTACGCTGGCGCGCTTCAGCGAAGCCTTCTTGGTGCTGCGCGCACAGCAGGTCGAGATTCCTGTAGCGCTGATTCCGCTGGTGATGGTGGCGATGAATCTGGTTTATGCCTGTTCCGCCTATCCCTTCGGCAAACTTTCCGACCGGATGGATCATCATCGTCTGCTGAAAATGGGCCTGCTGGTGCTGATTGCCGCCGATGTGGCGCTCGCCATCAGCCAGCACTGGCTCGGCGTGATCATCGGCGTCGCGTTATGGGGCGTACACATGGGAATGACGCAGGGGTTGCTGGCTGCGATGGTGGCTGATACCGCACCGGCGGACCTGCGCGGGACCGCCTACGGCGTCTTCAACCTGATAAGCGGCGTAGCACTGCTGCTGGCCAGTCTGAGCGCCGGGATTCTGTGGGACGTCTGGGGCGCGGCGTCCACCTTTTACGCCGGCGCGCTGATCTGCCTGGTCACGCTGGCCGGCATGGCGCTGATGCCGCGCTCGCTGTTATCACGTTAAACCGTTATCACGTTAAACCGTCATCGCGTTAAACGCGTCGTTGCAGCAGCGCCAGCACCTCGTAATGCGCGGTGTGCGGGAACATATCGAACAGTTGCGCCTGCTGTATCTGGTACGCCGGCAGGCGCGCAATGTCTCTCGCCATGCTCTCGGCATTGCAACTGGAGTACAACAGATACGGCGGCGCCATGCGGCTTAGGTAATCGCACAATTCAGCGCCGATACCGCGCCGGGGTGGATTGACGATCACCAGATCCGGCGTCTGGGTCTCGCCAACGGCAAAGCGGGTGGAATCAAGCGCGGCAAAACTGACCTCTGTCAGCCCCAGTTGCGCCGCCGAACGCCGGGCGCAGGCGATGGCTTCCTGGCTGATCTCAATGCCGGTGAGCGGCGTGTCAGGGCTGGCGCAATGCAGGCCGAATCCGCCCACGCCACAAAACAGATCCCACAGGCTGCGCACCGGCAACGCCGATACCCACTGCCGGGCGGTGTCATACAACGCCGCCGCCACCTGCGGGTTGGTCTGGAAGAAACTTTGCGGTCGGATATACAGCGGCACCTGATTAAAACGCTCTTCCAGCGCCTGCGCTTCCGTCAGCGGAATCTCCCGTTCCCCTTCCAGTATCGCCTGATGAACCGGCTGAATATTCGCCGATATCACCGCCAGCTGCGGCAACTGCTGTTGCAGCCAGGGCAACGCGGCGCGCAATTGCGCCAGCTTAGTTTCGGATCGCAGCACAAAGCGCAGCATGAAGCGGCCGCTCAGGGTGCTCTGCGTCAACAACAGGTATTTCAGTTCTCCCCGACGCCGGGCGACGTTATAAGGAGTTAAGCCGGCACGGGCGATGAGCACTTTCAGTATGGCGAACACCGGCGTAAAGCTGTCGGGATACAGCGGACAGTCGCAGAGATCCACCGCCGAACCGTCACGGTGCAGCATCCCCAACAGCGGGCGTTCCACACTGCCGCTGACCACCATCTTGGCTTTATTGCGAAAAGCGACTTCCGCCGAGGTCACCGGCGTCAGCCATTGTTGAACCGGATGGGCGGACAGCAATCCGATCAGGTGTTGCTGCTTATCGCTCATCTGCTGCGGATAGGCGATTTCCAGCCATTGGCAGGAACGGCACGAACCGTCGTTATAGCGGGCACATTGCATGGAAAATCTGAAATCTGTCGTCAACATCAAAAGGGGGCTGATTGTATCACCCCCGTGCGGGAAAGTTAGGGATGACGCGTAAAAAAACGCTGGCTGCGTCGGGGCAGGAACAGGAGCAAAATCAGCAGAAAATCCGGCAACCGCTGCATCAGCAGATGGTTAAGGATTTCACCGACGCCGTCGCCATTGACATGAAAGATCGGCGGCAGAAACTCCACCAGCGATGCGGTCAGCATGTAAACCGTCACCAGGCACTGGGTCAACAGGAAGCACCAGCGCCCCCAGTTCAACCCGCTGAGCACCGCAAACCCGCAGCGGATTTCAAGGCAAACCACCAACAGCGCGGCCAGCAGCACCAGCGTGCTGTCCCACTGTTTAGCGCTGCTGCTGAGCCAGCCGCCAAAACCGCTCAGACCCAGCTCGCTGATGGTCAGGACGATACCCAGACAGCGGGTGGCGATAATCGCCGACCCCGCCACCATGATGGCGACCGGAGCGAATATCCCCCGCCGCAGCAGCTCCCGCTTACCGTACAGTATGATTGCGTTCCCCCTGAAATCACCGCGCCACCAGAAAGTATGGCGGCGCGGCGAGAATTGGCAAATACAGGGCGGAAACGACGTGGTCGTCAGCCGCGTCTCGCTTTTTGCAAATCGCGCTGGCGCTGTTTTTCCGCCCGAGCCATAAACCACCAGGCAATCAAACCGATAATGCCTACCACCAACAATATCAGGGATGCCAGTGCGTTAATCTGCGGGTTAACGCCCATTCTTACGCTGGAAAAGACCAGCATCGGCAAGGTGGTGGCGCCGGGACCGGAGACAAAACTGGCAATCACCAGATCATCCAGCGACAGCGTAAAGGCCAGCAGCCAGCCGGAAACCAGCGCGGGTGCTATCATCGGCACGGTAATGATGAAGAACACTTTCAGCGGCGTCGCGCCCAGATCCATCGCGGCTTCTTCAATCGAGTGATCCAGTTCGCGCAGGCGGGCGCTGATGACCACGGTGACATACGCCGAGCAGAAGGTGACGTGCGCCAGCCAGATGGTCAGCATGCCGCGCTCGGCCGGCCAGCCGATGGCCTGCGCCAGCGACACAAACAGCAGCAGCAGCGACAGCCCGGTAATCACGTCCGGCATCACCAGCGGCGCGGTCAGCATAAATGCGAAGCCGTTGGATCCGCGGAAATTGCCGAAACGCACCATCACCACCGCCGCCAGCGTTCCCAGCACCACCGCCATCGTGGCCGACGCCGCCGCGATGGTCAGACTGAGCGCCACCGCGCTGATCATGGCTGAATCCTCGAACAGCGCGCTGTACCACTGCGTGGACCAGCCGGCCCACACCGTCACCAGACGGGAACTGTTGAAGGAATAAACCACCAGCATCAGCATCGGCGCATACAGGAAGCTATATCCCAGCACCAGAATCAGTGTCCGCCACGGCGAACGCACGACCGGTAAATTGTTCATGCCTGATCCTCCGCGGCTTTATTCTGATGTTTATGGAACCAGATGATCGGAACAATCAGCAGGAACAGCATTACCATCGCCACCGCCGACGCCACCGGCCAGTCGCGGTTATTGAAGAATTCCTGCCACAGGATACGACCGATCATGATGCTATCCGGCCCACCCAGCAGCTCAGGAATCACGTACTCGCCGACGGTGGGAATAAACACCAGCATCGACCCGGCGATGATGCCGCCTTTAGTGAGCGGCACAATAACGCTGAAGAAGGTTCTTACCGGGCGCGCGCCCAAATCCAGCGACGCTTCCACCAGCGAATAATCAAGGCGGGTCAGCGCGGTATAAATCGGCAGCACCATGAACGGCAAATAGGAATAGACCACGCCGATATACACCGCCAGATTGGTATGCAGAATCACCAGCGGCTGATCGATAACGCCCAGCCAGAGCAGGAAATTATTCAGGATACCGTTGTCTTTCAGAATGCCCATCCAGGCGTACACGCGGATCAGGAACGACGTCCATGACGGCAGGATCACCAGCAGCAACAGAATGTTGCGGGTAGACGACTTGCTGTGCGCCACCGCCCAGGCCATCGGATACCCCACCACCAGACAGCACAAGGTGGAAATCGCCGCCACTTTCAGCGACTGCAGGTAAGCGTCGATATACAACGGGTCGGACAGCAGTTGCAGGTAGTTGCCGATATTCAGGCTGATTTGCAGCCGGTTCTCCGCCCACTCCAGCAGATCGGTATAAGGCGGCACGGTACGCGCCATTTCCGCGAAGCTGATCTTGAATACGATCAGGAACGGCAGCATAAACAGGCACAATAACCACAGATACGGCAGCGCGATCACCAGCTTGCGGCCATGCGCCAGACGCAGCCGCGCCAGCGTGGCGCGCAACGGGCTCATCGGCTGGCCCGGCGGTTCATGTTGTTCAGATAACATCGCCATTGCGTCTTCCCCCGTTATACCGTCAACACCACACAGCTGTCCGCATCCCAACACAGGCGGACTTCATCCCCCCAGGTCGGCGAGCCTTTGCGGAACCGGTCGGCGTTTTGCAACTGGGCGCTGATGATCTGACCGCTGTTCAGCCGGACATGGTAAATAGAGAGATCGCCCAGATAAGCGATGTGCACCACTTCGCCCACGGCGAAGTTGCAGCCGTCGGCCGGTACCTCGTCGCACAGCATGATTTTTTCCGGACGCAGCGCGATGTACACCGGCACGCCGTCCACCACCGAGACATCGGAGTTGACCTTCAGCGGATGCACCAGCCCCGGACTCTGCACAATCAGCGCATCGTCCTGGCGCTCTTTCAGCAATCCTTCGAACATATTGACCGACCCGATGAACTCGGCGCTAAACCGGCTGTTCGGGTTTTCGTAGATCTCTTCCGGCTCGCCAATCTGCACGAATTTACCGCGGTTCATGATGGCGATACGGCCCGCCATGGTCATGGCTTCTTCCTGATCGTGCGTCACCATCACGCAGGTCACCCCTACCCGCTCCAGAATGTCGACCACTTCCAGTTGCATACGGTCACGCAGTTTTTTATCCAGCGCGCCCATCGGTTCGTCCAGCAGCAGCAGTTTGGGACGCTTGGCCAGACTGCGCGCCAGCGCCACGCGTTGACGCTGCCCGCCGGAAAGCTGATGCGGTTTGCGTCCGGCAAATTCCTGCATGTGCACCAGCGTCAGCATCTCTTCCACGCGATCTTTGATTTCGCCGCGCGACAGCTTGTCCTGTTTCAGGCCAAAGGCGATATTCTTCTCCACCGTCATGTGCGGGAACAGCGCGTAAGACTGAAACATCATATTGATCGGGCGCTGGTAAGGCGGCACCAGAGACAGGTCCTGCCCGTCCAGCACAATCTGCCCCTGGGTAGGCTGTTCAAAACCCGCCAGCATGCGCAACAGCGTGGATTTACCACACCCCGAGGCGCCCAGCAGGGCAAAAATCTCGCCTTTATAGATGGTCAGGCTGACATCATCAACCGCGAACTGGCCGTCATAGGATTTCGTCAGGTTGCGCACTTCCAGCAACGGCGTGGCCGCTTTCTGAGGTTTGGGCTGGGGGCGGGGAATCGCTTCGTTCACTTAATATTGCTCTCCGGCAGAAGCAGAACAAAGTCGCAGCCACATGACTGCGACACAAATACAAATAGCACAAACAGGCGGGGTTGAGCCGCCTGTTGCATGAAGTGGAATCAAGGGTGGCGGTTATTTCCCGCTTTTCACCTTGGTCCACGAACGCGTAATCACGCGATCGATTTTCGGTGACTGTACCTTGAGCGTAAACAGCTTGGCACGAATATCCGCAGGCGGATAAATGTTCGGGTTGTTACGCACGTCGTCTTTCACCAGCGCGGTCGCTTCCTTGTTAGGATTGGCGTAATACACATGGTTACTGACGTTGGCAATCACTTCCGGTTTCAGCAGATAGTTGAGGAACTGATAGGCTGAATCCAGGTTTTTGGCGTCTTTCGGAATCGCGAACACGTCAAAGAACGCCAGCGCCCCTTCCTTCGGAATGCTGTAGCTGATGTTCACGCCGTTTTTCGCTTCTTTCGCCCGGTTGGCCGCCTGCATGACGTCGCCGGCCCAGCCGATAGCCACGCAAATATCGCCATTCGCCAGATCGTTGATGTACTGGGACGAGTGGAAATAACGCACGCTCGGACGCAGTTTCAACAGCAGGTCGGTCGCGTCTTTGGTGTAATCGGACTCATTGGTGCTGTTCGGGTTTTTGCCCTGGTAGTTGAGCACCGTGGCATAAATTTCAGCCGGCGCGTCGAGGAAGGAAACGCCGCAGCTCTTCAGCTTTTCCAGGTTTTCCGGTTTCAGCACCAGATCCCAGCTGTTGACCGGCGCATCTTTGCCCAGTACCGCTTTTACCTTATCCACGTTGTAGCCAATACCGGTGGTGGCCCACAGATACGGCACCGCATATTTATGGCCCGGATCGTGTTCCTCGATCAGCTTCATCAGCTCGGGATCAAGATTTTTGTAGTTCGGCAGCTTGCTCTTATCCAGCGGCTGGAAGACACCGGCACTGATCTGGCGCCCCAGGAAGCTGGCGGAAGGCACCACCAGGTCGAACCCCGTGCTGCCGGCCATCAGTTTGCCTTCCAGCACTTCGTTGGAGTCAAACACGTCATACACTACTTTAATACCGCTCTCTTTCTGGAAATTCTCCAGCGTGTCCGGCGCGATATAATCAGACCAGTTATAGACGTGCAGCGTTTTCTCTTCCGCAGATGCGGTGACGGACGCGGCCATCATTAAGCCGGCTAAAACACCCGAAAGCCATTTTTTACGTTGGGTGAACATCCGTTCCTTCCTCCATACCAGGGGGTAAATATAGGGGGGTGAATGTACGGTGCCCGGAAACAACACCGCTCTTTGTTTCTCCGGGCTCAGAATGACGGCGCGATGAATGGCTATGCACCCGCTTTTTTCATCGTTAACACACAACCAACCGCGACGTTATTACCTGAACCATACAGAAATAAAGCATAACCGCACTGTTACGCCCGTACCATACCGGAACACAAAAAACAGGTTTTATCGATTATTTATTCACAATTTATCTATGTGCTGCGTCCTGACACGATAAACGCAGAAAAACATCTGGCTTAGACAGTAAAAAACCGCATTAAATGCGGTTCGCAAAAATAAGAAAAGCTGATGGTCGGCTATTGATACATAACGCGATCAGTGCAGGCTTGAGGTATTAAAACGCTCAGCAGGGCTCTCTTCCTCATCTCCCAAAAACAGCAGATTATTGGCGCTGGCTTCCATGATCACCATGGAGATCTGCTCCTCAGCCTGCTGCATGAAATGGCGGAACTGTTCCAGCGTGATGCCGGCGCCGGCGCTGAATGTCTGGCAGACGATCAATTTAGGCAGGTTGTCGTCCTGAATATCGAGAAACGCCTTGGCGGTTAATGAACTGGCGTTGATCTGGCTTAGATTGCCCACCAGCGGAATCAAGGCGGTCGGTTTCACTTCCGCCAGCGCGGAGAACAGGATGACGCTGTCGGCCATATCGACCTTGGCGTCGAACACGCCGTCAAAATTCTGCATGTGCGGCAGATGCAAGGCCTGACAGGAGTCGCACTCGAAGTAAATGATGCCCAGTTGATCCAGCCACCGCCGAAGCAAATTCAAATCAGGGACGATGATTGAATCCATCTGACCGCCTCATATTTCATGGATGATAAAAAACCCTGACCTACGCAATGCCTAACCCAGGAATAGAGGGCCAATCCTCGCTGACTGACCACGACGGCGCGCCCAAAAGACTGCGTCCGCGCCGGGCATTCACCCTGCCCTGACTGAACGGGATGTCGCACGGTGATGGTGTTCAATGTATTCGATCATCATCCCTGCGATATCCAGCCCGGTGGCGGTTTCAATCCCTTCCAGTCCGGGCGAAGCGTTGACCTCCATGACCAGAGGCCCGCGCGCCGACCGCAGTATATCAACACCCGCCACATTGAGTCCTAATGTTTTTGCGGCCTTGACCGCAATTGCGCGCTCCTGCGGCGTGATCCGCACCCGGCTGGCTGACCCGCCCCGATGCAGGTTGGAGCGAAAATCACCCGGTTTGGCCTGTCGTTCGATCGCCGCCACTACCCGTTCGCCGACCACCAGACAGCGAATATCCTTGCCATGAGCTTCACGGACATATTCCTGTACCAGAATGTGGGCGTTGAGGCCACGAAAGGCATCAATGACGCTTTCCGCCGCCTGATGGGTTTCCGCCAGCACCACCCCGATTCCCTGCGTGCCCTCCACCAGTTTCACCACCAGCGGCGCGCCGCCGACCATCTTGATCAGGTCAGCGGTATCGTCCGGCGAGTGCGCAAAGCCGGTAATCGGCAAATCGATGCCCTGACGGGCCAGCAATTGCAGCGAATGCAGTTTGTCGCGGGCGCGAATCACCGACATGGCGTTATTCAGCACGACGCTGCCCAGCATCTCAAACTGGCGCAACACAGCCGTACCGTAAAAGGTAATCGCTGCGCCGATACGCGGAATCACCGCGTCATAATGGTCCAGTTGGCGCCCCCGATAATGAACGGACGGCGCGGCCGAGTTAATGTTCATATAGCACGACAGCGGATTGATCACCTCAATGCTGTGCTGCCGCTCCTCCGCCGCTTCGCATAGCCGCTTGCAGGAATAGAGAGAACCGTCCTGCGACAGAATGGCGATTTTCATAGCGCTCCGGTGCTATCGGGTGGCCCAGCCCTGCTGTCGCAGGTAGTCCAGCATGAACGGACGACGTTCCTTGCTCAGGGTGCGTCGGATTTGGTCGCTCCAGCTTTCCATACGCTGATTGCTGTCGCGGTGACGATAATACTCGACGATATGCTGGTCATATTCCGCCAGCACGGCGTGATCCAGCGGCTGATAGCGGTTCTCATGCACCACCAGCGCCGCCGGCAGACGCGGTTTGAGATCAGGCTGCGCGGCCGGATACCCCAGACACAGCCCAAACAGCGGCAATACCTGTTGCGGCAGCGCCAGCAACCGGGTTACTTCGGCGATCTGGTTGCGCACGCCGCCAATGAAGACGCCGCCCAATCCCAGCGATTCGGCCGCCACCAGCGCATTCTGCCCCATCAGCGCGGTATCGACGCAGCCGAGCAACAACTGTTCCGCCAGCCCCAATTCAGCTTGCGGATAAATCTGCTGATGACGATGAAAATCGGCGCAGAACACCCAGAACTCCGCCGCCTGTCCGACCCAGGGCTGTTCGCCGGTCAGATGCACCAGATGCGAGCGTAATGTGGGATCGGTAATGCGAATAATCGAACTGCATTGCAGGAAACTGGAGGTGGACGCACTCTGTGCAGCGGCGATGATGGCATTGCGCTGCTCATCGCTGAGCGGCTGGTCGGTAAACGATCGGATGGAGCGGTGCTGGCGTAACAGTGAAATGGTTGGCGTCACGTTGAATATCCCTGAAACACAATGTTGAGATGACACAACGCCGGCTGCGCTTTCCGGCGCGAAACACAGGCAGACAAGCGCGGTACCCGGCGTGCTGCCATCCGGCGTCGCCGTTCTGTTGATAAAACGACCATTCCGCGGCGTCCTGCACTGATTTCGCGCCGACAAGCTGAGGCTGGTTCGCCGCAGCCGTCACGCATCATGAACAGGAACAACCTGGATGCAACCTACCTTTCGGTATTAAGTGGCAAGTATATGTCAGACCGTCAGACAGACCAATGCCACCGGCGATTTTAGGCTATATCTGGCGTCGCACGCGGTTGCAATAGATGACGCTAATCGTTATGACAGGCAATGACTACTTCAGATCGCCCCTGATTGCAGGCATAGTAACGCAGTTGGCTACACTAAATAGTAACGCGGTTGACTAGAAACCGTTTACAACCTGGGTATCTCCCTGATTACAGGGAAACCCAGACAAAATTAGAACGTAAGGAGTTCACATGTACGCTGTTATTTTCGGTCGCCCCGGCTGTCCTTATTGTGTTCGCGCCAAAGAGTTGGCTGAGAAACTGACCGAAGAGCGTGACGATTTCAATTACCGTTACGTCGACATTCACGCGGAAGGCATCACCAAAGCCGACTTGTCCAAAACGGTAGGTAAACCGGTGGAAACCGTCCCGCAGATTTTCCTGGATGAAAAACACATTGGCGGCTGCACCGACTTCGAAGCCTACGCCAGAGAAAACCTGTTCCAGTAATCCCGGTTACCGGCAAAAAAAGGCGCCAGCGGCGCCTTTTTGTTTTTCTGCCATACGAGATGAGCACGTTGCCTCACAGCTATCTATGGCGTTGGGCAACGAACCACTGACGAAAACCTCTCCGACTGAAACAGCTTTAGTGGAAATAGTGTCGGCTGACCGCTCGCAAAAACAGGAACACCAGCCCTCCCATCAGGCACCAGAATACCGCACTGCTGACATAAGCCAGCTCCTGCCAGAACGACAGGCTGGAAAACTGCCACAGTTGCAGCACCAGCAGGCAGATCGGCATCGCCACCAACGCCCCCATCAGCGGATAATGTAATCGTCGGTTGCGCGACAGATAGCTCGATACCATCCCCGGCAGCAAAAACAGCAACATTCCGGGGTCGCCCCGGAAACCGTCTTCCAGCGACGTGCCGACAATTCGCATTTTCTGACTTAGAAACACCAGCGTAAACAAGACAAAACAACTGACCACGCCCAACCAACCTCTGTTGTTGCCTGTCATGTGAGCCTCCCCGAAATAGACTAAAGCCGCGCATGACGAGCGACGATCGTCGCCCACAGCAATCATGCCGCGGCAGGTATCCCTGATGGGACGAAAAGCCAGCGATGAGATGATTTATCAGCATCATCAGCTGGTTGTCCGCTGGAGAAATCACTAAAATGGCGTTGCCATACCAGACGGTGCCGCCGCTGTTTCGGGGCATTGCCGGATAATGAATAACGGAGCCAAGCCTTCCTTATCATCATGTTGTCGTCCAGACATGGCCGGAACCCCTGCAATGGGGTAAATTTAGTCTAAATTATTTTTTATATCAATAATTTACCAGTAAACAACAAGTTACATTCCATGAATATAAACGTCGCTGATTTGTTAAACGGGAATTACATTCTGCTGCTGTTCGTGGTTCTCTGTTTAGGTCTTTGTCTGGGAAAATTGCGGCTCGGTTCGGTTCAACTCGGCAATTCCATTGGCGTTCTGGTGGTTTCGCTGTTGCTCGGGCAACAGCATTTCGCCATCAACACCGACGCGCTCAACCTCGGTTTTATGCTGTTTATTTTCTGCGTCGGCGTGGAAGCCGGCCCCAACTTCTTCTCGATTTTTTTTCGCGACGGCAAAAATTACCTGATGCTGGCACTGGTCATGGTCAGCAGCGCATTGCTGGTCGCTCTGGTGCTGGGCAAGGTATTCGGCTGGGGAATCGGCCTGACCGCCGGCATGCTGGCAGGCGCTATGACATCGACGCCGGTGCTGGTGGGCGCCGGGGATACGCTGCGCAACACCATCAGCCTCGGGCCGCAGTTAGCGATGACGCAGGAGCAACTGAGTCTGGGCTACGCGCTGACCTACCTGATCGGTCTGGTCAGCCTGATTTTCGGCGCCCGTTACCTGCCCAAACTGCAACATCAGGACCTGCCGACCAGCGCCCAGCAGATTGCCCGCGAACGTGGGCTGGACGCCGACAGTCAGCGCAAGATCTACCTGCCGATCATTCGCGCCTACCGGGTCGGGCCGGAGCTGGTGGCCTGGGCTGACGGCAAAAACCTGCGCGAACTGGGCATTTATCGTCAGACCGGTTGCTACATTGAGCGCATCCGTCGCAATGGCATTCTGGCGACGCCGGATGGCGACGCCGTACTGCAATTAGGCGATGAAATCGCGCTGGTGGGGTATCCGGACGCTCACGCCCGCCTCAACCCCAATTTTCGCGACGGCAAGGAAGTGTTTGAGCGCGACCTGCTGGATATGCGGATCGTGACCGAGGAAATCGTGGTGAAAAACCACAACGCCGTGGGCAAACGCCTGAGCCAGCTGAAACTCACTGATCACGGTTGTTTCCTTAACCGCATCGTCCGCAGCCAGATTGAAATGCCGATCGACGACGGAGTGGTGCTGAACAAAGGGGACGTTTTGCAGGTCAGCGGCGATGCCCGTCGGGTGAAAAGCATCGCTGACCGCATCGGGTTTATTTCCATTCACAGCCAGGTCACCGACCTGCTGGCCTTCTGCGCCTTTTTCATCATCGGCATCATGGTGGGGCTAATCACCTTCCAGTTCCGCAATTTCTCCTTCGGCATCGGCAACGCGGCAGGCTTGCTGTTTTCCGGCATCATGCTCGGTTTTCTGCGCGCCAACCACCCGACGTTCGGTTACATCCCGCAGGGCGCGCTGAATATGGTAAAAGAGTTCGGCCTGATGGTCTTCATGGCCGGCGTCGGACTCAGCGCCGGCAGCACCATCAACCACAGCTTCGGCGACATCGGCATCCAGATGGTGCTATCCGGGCTGATCGTCAGCCTGTTGCCGGTGGTGATCTGTTTTCTGTTTGGCGCCTATGTGCTGCGCATGAACCGGGCGCTGCTGTTCGGCGCCATTATGGGCGCGCGCACCTGCGCCCCGGCGATGGAGATCATCAGTGACGCCGCCCGCAGCAATATCCCGGCGTTGGGCTACGCCGGTACCTATGCCATCGCCAACGTATTGCTGACGCTGGCCGGGTCGTTGATTGTGATTATCTGGCCGCAACTGCCCGGCTGAGTCACTTTGTAAATCAACGTCAATTTTTTTTCGAATTACGCAGAACTTTTTTCCAGAGGTAAAGTCTGAATAAATGCCACTGCTTTTCTTTGATATCCCTGAATTGAGGAGCCCGTCGTTCACGCCGGTTAGGTTCAAGAGCGACGGGCATTTTCTTTTTTATGGTTTAGCCCCCGATGTTATCTGCCGGCGTCACGCGAATTACCCATTGGTTTATTTACGTTAATTAGCCGATCTAATAAGGCCCGGTGCGTTATAACATTTTCATGATGGATTTGCGCCCCACCTTTCATGAAGGTTATATTAATGCCCCATCTGCTGAGCAGTCAGCGCACATTGCCAGCGGTTAACCATCCCCGGTGCATTTCACTTTCATCCTTAATCACGTATCCCGATTCAGGCATTTGTCATGAAGGATGGCGTAGTGCATGGTGAAGATTCTGCATCGGAGCACGTCTGACCGGCATTATCGAGGAAAAACATGGAAACGCGTCGCGCAGCACGGCTCAACAAACTGGCTCAGGCTTTAAAAAAGGCCGATAAACTGCACCTGAAGGATGCGGCGCAACTGCTCGGCGTCTCTGAGATGACAGTTCGACGCGACCTGAACGCCCAGCCGGAGGCGTCGGTAGTGCTGCTGGGCGGCTACGTGGTTTGTGATCTGAAAGCCAACGGCGCCACCAGCTATTTTGTCTCCGATCAGCAGACCAAGCATGTGGTGGAAAAAAGCATCGTGGGCGAGCTGGCCGCCGCCTGCATCGAACCAAACGATACCGTGTTTTTTGACTGCGGCACCACCATCCCTTTCATCATTGCCGCCATTCCGGATGACCTGCCGTTTACCGGCATTTGCTATTCGCTCAATACGTTTCTGGCACTGCAAGGCAAACCGAACGGCCGGGTGATCCTGTGCGGTGGGGAGTTTCATCCTGACAACGCCATTTTTACTCCGCTGGGGCGTCAGCATGAACTGGATCAGATCTGCCCGACCAAAGCGTTCATCTCAGCGGGGGGAATCGATCAGGAAGCAGGCGCCACCTGTTTTAACTTCGCCGAACTGGCGATGAAACACCGCGCCATGGCGTTATCCCAGCGCGTGATTCTGGTGGCGGACGGCAGCAAATTCGGCAAACGCAAGCCCGCGCGCATCGGCGCGCTGACCTTATTTGACACGGTCATTACCAACCGCACGCCGGACGCTGACTGCATACACTATCTCAAAGCCAACAGCATTCGATTGCTGACGCCCTGAGACTGACGACCTTACTCACGGCAGATGACCCGGCTGGGCCATCTGCTCGCAATTTCAGGCCGGTTAACCGAATACCCCGCCAAACCAGCCGGACAGCGTCATCAGCACCCTATCCCACAGGCGGCTGAAGAAGCCGGCTTCCGGTATATCCTCCATCACCACCAATGGACGCTGGCCGACACTGTTGCCATCCAGCTGAAAATCAATGGTTCCGACCACCTGACCTTTCTTCAACGGCGCCTGCAACTGCGGCTGCGCCAGCGTGAAACTGGCCTTCAGGTTTTTCATTTGCCCTTTCGGCACGGTCAGCGCGGCATCCTGCGCGACGCTCAGTCTGGCCTGTTTTTCGGTGCCGAACCACACCCGCGACGTGGTAAATGGCGTATCGCTGCGCACCGGCGTCACGGTTTCAAAGAAGCGGAACCCCCAGGTCAGCAGTTTTTCACTCTCCCGAAAGCGCACCGCGTCCGACGGCGCGCCCAGCACGACCGAAATCAGCCGCATGTCGCCATCGACGGCGGACGCCACCAGACTGTGACCCGCCCCGCCGGTATAGCCGGTTTTCACGCCATCCACGCGCAGATTGCTGTTCCACAGCAGGCGGTTGCGGTTTGGCTGGCGGATATTATTGAACGTAAATTCTTTTTCGCTGTGTAGCGCGTATTCGCCCGGTACATCGCGGATCAACGCCTGAGTCAGGCGCGCCATGTCGCGGGCGGTGCTGTACTGCCCAGACGTATCCAGACCATGTACCGTGAGAAAATGGGTATTCGCCAGCCCGAGTGTGGCGGCGTACTGGTTCATCAGGCTGACGAAGGCATCCTGGCTGCCGGCGACATAATCAGCCAGCGCGATACTGGCATCGTTGCCGGACTGAATCACCATGCCTTTATTAAGATCGGACACCGGAATCTGGTCACCCGGCTTAAGGAACATCAACGACGACCCACGCAGCACCGGATTACCGGTAGCCCAGGCATCTTTCCCAACGGTGACTTTATCTTCCGGCGTGATCTTCCCCACCTTGATGGCCTGACCAATCACATAGCTGGACATGATTTTAGTCAGGCTGGCGGGATCCAACCTGACATCGGCATTCGACTCCGCCAGCACCCGCCCGCTGGCGTAATCGATCAGAATAAAGGCTTTGGCCTCAATTTGCGGCGGAGGCGGCATCTGCTCAGCCCGAAGTACCGGCGAAACCGTCATCAGCACCGTGGCGGCCACCACGACTACGCGTCCCCAGGAAATGAGAGGTGTCACTATCTTCATGCGCGCTGCCCATAAATTGTTAAAAGTGAAGAGGATCAATCGGTTTACCCAGTCTAACCCGTACTAAGGTAGCCCGGCATACCTGAGAATAAAATCGTTCACTCTGTAAAGTTCGTCAAAGAAAATAAAAAATCAGCAGAATCCGCCCGAGCACACAGTCAGATTCACTACCAACAGGCGATAATCCCCTTGTTTACGCCACCACAGCACGTCCTCGCCCACACATCTGTCGAAATCATTAAAATTTTTTATCAAATCATCTTTGCATACCGCTTAGGTCGACATTTTTAATATGTTATTTCTTTTTAGAAAGCTTAATGCTGCGAATAAATTAAGTGGCATTTATCTCATCCCAAATAATGTGATAAATTAACGATGTCAATATATTAACAACAAGGATAGAAACGGTTTTCCTTCGGTCTTTTTTCAGAGGGAGAATTATTAATTCGGTTAAATCTCACAAATAAAAATGTTCTAACGATAGCGCCATGCCTTGGCCGGGCAAACAAAAGGGAATTTATCATGTCCATAGAAAAATGCATTGTCACATATGACTCATGGAAAATATATGTTGAAAAACATATTTCCGATCCTGCACATGAAACCATTATTATGGTTAACGGAGCACTATCGACAACCGCAGCATTCAAAAATACCGTAAAAAACCTGTCCAGCAGGTTTAATATAATTCTTTTTGATTTGCCGTTTATTGGTGAATCCCTGCCTCACAACACGCTGGATAGAGTCATAACCAAAAGCGATGAAGTCAATATCCTGCTTCATCTCATCGACACGCTTGAACCGGACCATATCCTGTCGATTTCCTGGGGCGGCCTGTCTTCAATGCTTGCCTTGTCAAACAAGCCCAAGCAGATCAAGAAAGCCGTGATCGCGTCATTTTCAGCGCATCTTAACGATAAAATGCGAGATTATATCCAACGCGCCAGGCAATATATTCACTCGAAGGAATTCGAAAACGCGGCAGAACTGCTCAATAATGAAGTAGGTAAATTCCTGCCGCCTTTATTGAAACATATTAATCTGAAACATATCTCCTCCATGAGCGAATTTGCATTCCAGCAGGTCAATTTCCATATCGACCAGGTTCTCACGCTCAAGGAAGAGCATTATATAGAAATGTTCAAAGATATTAACGCTGAGGTACTTTTTCTGAATGGTGAAAATGACGAGTACACCACCGCCGACGATATCAAGAAAATGGAAAAATATATCAGGATCTGCGAATTCAGTACGATTCCTGAGGCAGGTCACTTCCTTGACCTCGAAAACAGGAAAGCCGCAAAACAGGTAGCGGAAAGAATAATATCGTTTTTCGCATAACAAGACACTTATTCGCCAGGCCGCTGAACCAATATCAGCGGCCTGGTCACTAAGTAGATTATCAAATAATATTTAATTATCGGCGACGTTCGCGCTTGTCAGCGCGTTTTGCCAACCAGTCACCCAACGTTTGCACGATCTGTACCAGAATAACCAGTGCAATCACGGTAATCACCATCACCTGGGTTTCGTAGCGGTAATAGCCGAAGCGAATCGCCAGGTCGCCCACACCGCCGCCGCCGACAATCCCGGCCATCGCGGAGTAACCGATCAGACTGACCAGCGTAATGGTCAACCCTCGCAGCAACCCGGCGCGCGCCTCGGGCAGCAGTACCGTGCAGATGATGCGCAACGGACTGGCGCCAAACGCTTCCGCCGCTTCCACAATCCCCGGATCCACGTCACGCAGAGCGCTGTCGACCAGACGCGCATAGAACGCGATCGCCGCCACCGACATCGGCACCGCCGCCGCTACCGGGCCGATGGTGTTCCCCAGCAGGAACTGGGTCAACGGCAGCAGCAATACCAGCAAAATGACGAACGGAATCGAACGGATGATATTCACCAGCACAGTACCGAACAGATAGAGAAACCGATTTTCCCAGAACAGATGACGGTCGGTTACATAGATTAGGAACCCAAGCGGCAACCCGCCCAGCAACGCAAACAGCGTCGAAATGCCTACCATCTGGAAGGTTTCGCCAAAGGCATTGAACAGATCGGCCAGCAACTCAGCCATGCAGCACCTCCACCTGAGCCGTGCGTTGTTGAATGTGTTTCACCGCGTCCGCCACAACCCGATCGTCACTGGGATGGGTCAGTAGCGCGACCAGAATGCCTAACGCCCGATGACCGATATACTCGATTTTGCCGTGCAGGATATTGACCGATACGCCATAGCGGGTCGCCACATCCGACAACACCGGTTGCTCTGCCGACTCGCCGATGAACAGGATTTTCAGCAACGTGCCGCGCAACTCTTCCTTCAGGCGCGCCGGCAGTTCCAGATTGAGGGTGTGCGACACCAGTTGCCGGGTAAAGGCATGTCGCGGTGTGGCGAAAATATCGAACACATCACCCTCTTCCACCACACGACCGCCGGTCATCACCGCCACTCGATCGCAAATCGCCTTGATCACACTCATTTCGTGGGAGATCAACACAATGGTGATACCCAGCTTCTGATTGATCTCTTTCAGCAAATCCAGAATCGCCGCTGACGTTTCCAGATCCAGCGCCGACGTCGGCTCATCGCACAGCAGCACTTCCGGGTGATTGGCGATGGCGCGGGCGATGCCCACACGCTGTTTTTGACCGCCGCTCAACTGCGACGGATAGGCGCCGGCTTTATCCGCCAGCCCAACCAGCGCCAGAATTTCCGGAACCCGCTGATCGATAATCGGTGTCGGTTTACCGGCGGCGCGCAGGCTGAATGCCACGTTCTGCGCTACGGTGCGCGTCTGCATCAAATTGAAATGCTGAAAAATCATGCCAATTTTCTGACGTTCGGTCCGCAGCGCCTGACCGCTCAGGTCGCTGACCTGCACGCCATTGACCCGTACCTGACCCGAAACCGGGCGTTGCAGCAGATTAATGGTGCGCAGCAGCGTACTCTTTCCCGCCCCGCTGGCCCCGACAATCCCGTAGACCTCTCCCTGACGAATGTGCAGGCTGACGTCATCCACCGCCCGCGCGCCCGCGCCTTTTCCCTGAGGAAATTCTACGCAGATATTTTCTAACTGAATCATTATCCGCATGACTCCTGATAACCAATGGAAGAAAAACAGAAAGCCGGTCGAAGACCGGCTCATGCTGATACTACGCGATCCTTGTTCTGAATCGGCTTCAGGTGATTATTATTTGGCCGGCGCCGGCGTTTGCGCCGTCATCCAGTCAGGACGCTGGAACTGGCTGAACATCGTGGCCGGATCGTTAATCACCGCGGCATACGCCGGGGATTCCACCACCGCTTTAATCTCTTTCACAAACGGCTTGTCCAGATCATCGGTGCGCACCGCAATCACGTTTTTCAGGTTTTCATCCAGCGTTTCCAGCTTCAACGCGGAAGAGAGTTTCAGCCCGGCGGCGATGGCAAAGTTGCCGTTCACCAGCGACGCGGTCACGCTATCCAGCGTACGCGGCAGTTGCGCAGCCTCCAGCGGCTTGAACACCAGTTCGCGCGGGTTGTTCTGAATATCTTTTTCCGACGCTTTGGTCGGATCAATATTCGGTTTAATGGTGATCAACCCCAACGATTGCAGAAAACGCAGACCGCGCGCCAGATTGGTCGGGTCGTTGGACAAGGTGATCACATCGCCTTTCTTCAATTGATCCAGCGAGGTAATTTTACGGGAGTAGAACCCCATACTGGCGGTCGGCACCGTGATCAGGCGAGTGAGTTTCAGCCCTTTATCGGCGGAAAATTTTTCCAGATACAGCGTATGCTGGAACAGGTTGGCGTCGATGCTGCCGTTAGACAACGCCAGATTGGGCTGCACATAGTCGCTGAATTCACGCACCACCACGTTGTAGCCTTTTTTGGTCAGCTCCGGCTTGATGGCCTGATTCACCATATCCCCGTATGGCCCTGGCGCTACGCCGAATACGATCGTGTGCGGGTCGCTCTGCGCTAACGCCAGCGAGGTTCCAGAAGCCAAAAGCGCAACCGTCAGCGCGGCGCGAATCGAATGGGTTAATGCCATGTAATAGTTATCCTGTCTGCTAATAAATAGCGGTCATTATTGGAAATATCAGCCTGATTGGTAAATAGAAAAAAGCTATATCAATATTTCCTGTCTGTCTGTTGTACCGAATGACGAATAAATCGCCACCTAAGAAGCGGTTACATCCCACCGCGGCTATGAGTATAGTGACAATAGCGTTATTTAAAGCACTGACATTAGCATGAGCGTCAGGCGGCACGATAACCGCCGGCGTCATTGCGTAAAAAACCAACGGGAAGGAGTGATGTGATGCTGATAATCTGGGGTCGTGAAAATTCGACCAATGTGAAGAAGGCGCGCTGGTGTGCGGCAGAACTCGGGTTGGCGTATGAACTGGTGCCGGCGGGCGGGCAATTCGGCCGCAACCGCGATCCGGACTATCTGTCCATGAACCCCAACGGGCTGGTGCCCTGCCTGCAGGATGACGACCTGGTGCTGTGGGAATCGCATGCCATCGTGCGTTATCTGGCCGCGCAATATGGTCAGGGCCGCTTCTGGCATGCCGACCCGAAAACACAGGCCGGCATCGATAAATGGCTGGATTGGGCCGCGGGGTTCACCGAACCTTACAAACAGGTCTTCATCAACCTGGTGCGTACCGCGCCGGAAAAACGCAATATGCAGGATGTCGAAACCGGCATCGCCGGTTGCGAAAAATTATTTGCTATCGCCGATGCGGTGCTGGCGAAGCAGCGCTGGCTTTCCGGCGATGAATTCGGCATTGGCGACATTCCGTTAGGGTGCATCGCTTATAGCTGGTTCAACCTGCCGATTAGCCGCCAGCCTCGTCCGCATCTGGAACGCTGGTATCAGCAATTGACCGAACGGGACGCATTCCGTCAGACCGTGATGTTGCCGCTGACTTAATCTTGCTGGAGCGCCCGGCGCGGGCGCTCCGTTACGCCGGACGTCGTCACTCCGCCAGCCCGACTTTCAGCAATTTGCCGTTATCCTGATCGGTCAGCACATAAAGATAGCCATCCGGCCCCACCCGCACATCGCGGATACGCTCTCCCCGATCGGCCAGCAGCCGCTCTTCCGCAACAACCCGATCCCCTTCCAGCGACAGCCGGATCAGGCTGGTACTCGCCAGCGCGCCGATGAATAACGAATGACGCCAGGCCGGGAAACGGCCGCTGTTGTAAAACGCCATCCCGCTGATGGCCGGCGAAACTTTCCAGTAATAAACCGGGTTGGCGGTGCCGGCCACTTCCGTTCCCTGAAATTCCGGAATCTTTTGCCCCGAATAATCGATGCCGTACGTCGCCAGCGGCCAGCCGTAATTTTCGCCCGGCCGGGGAATATTCACTTCATCGCCACCGCGCGGTCCGTGTTCGCTTTCCCAGATATCGCCGGACCACGGATTCAGAGCCAGCCCCTGCGGATTGCGCAATCCGTAGGACCAGATTTCCGGTCTGGCGCCCGAGTGGTTAACAAACGGATTATCGGCCGGCACTTCACATTCCGGGGTGAGGCGCACCAGTTTGCCCTGCAAACTGCCCAGATCCTGAGCCAGCATACGCTGCTGATTTTCGCCCAGCGCGATAAACAGATGCCCCTGCCGGTCAAACGCCATACGTCCACCAAAATGGGCGCCGGTCGAGCGCTTCGGCAACTGCCGGAAAATCACGGTGAAGTTGTTCAATTTGCGCATATCATCCGACAGAACGCCAAATCCCACCGTTGTTCCCGCCAATCCTTCCGGTCCCGATTCGGCATAACTCAGGTATACGCGGCGATCCTGCCGGAAATTCGGCGACAGCACCACATCGAGCAAACCGCCCTGCGAACGGGCAAACACCGCCGGAACGCCGTCGAGCGGCGCCGACAACCCTTTTCCAGCCTGCCAGTACCGCAACTGGCCGGAGCGTTCCGTCAGCAACAATCCCTGATCGTCCGGCAAAAACGCCAGCGACCACGGATGATCAAGATTATCCTGCAACACCGTGACTGTCGGCGCAGCAAACAGACTCATGGAAAACAGCCAGCCTGCCGCCAGCAGCGGCAAGGTAATAAAATGAACGCGGGGAAAAAACATGCAGGTTCTCCCTGTTATGGGACATGGCGATGAAATCACCACATGTAAAACGACACAGAATGTAAAACTAATAGCATGTTGAACCAAACCGCCAGGTAAAATTTACTCAAATTTGCATCCTGTTCCACCAAACCGCGCCAGTCGCCGGCTGTCGGTTCTCGCTGATTATTTTATAATCATCCGGGACTGTTTCCTGACGATGATTCAGGTATAATCCGCCGCATTTTTCCGCCCCAACCCGATGTATGAGACGCTATGACTGTTAACACCTTCGATCCATCCCAGACCACTACGCTGTCGGCACCGCAAAAAGCCCTGAGCGATCAATCCGGTGGCGCCGGCAAAGACCTGTCACGCAAGATCGGCTTTGTCAGCCTCGGTTGCCCGAAAAACCTGGTGGATTCGGAGCGCATCCTGACCGAACTGCGTACCGAAGGGTATCAGGTAGTGCCAAGCTACAACGACGCCGATCTGGTGATCGTCAATACCTGCGGTTTCATCGACAGCGCGGTGCAGGAATCGCTGGAAGCGATTGGCGAAGCGCTCAACGAAAACGGCAAGGTGATTGTGACCGGCTGTCTGGGTGCGAAAGAGAATCAGATCCGCGAAGTGCATCCCAAAGTGCTGGAAATTACCGGCCCGCACAGCTACGAGCAGGTGCTTAATCATGTGCATCACTACGTTCCCAAACCGGAACACGACCCGTTCACCAGCCTGATCCCGGCGCAGGGCGTGAAACTGACGCCGCGCCACTACGCCTATCTGAAAATTTCCGAAGGCTGCGATCACCGTTGCACTTTCTGCATCATTCCGTCGATGCGCGGCGATTTGGACAGCCGTCCGATCGGTTCAGTGCTGGATGAAGCCAAACGGCTGGCGGATGCGGGCGTAAAGGAACTGCTGGTCATCTCCCAGGACACGTCCGCCTATGGCGCCGACGTCAAACACCGCACCGGGTTCTGGAACGGACAGCCGGTGAAAACCAGCATGGTCAGCCTGTGCGAGCAACTGGCGACGCTGGGGCTGTGGGTGCGCCTGCACTATGTTTATCCCTACCCGCACGTGGACGACATCATTCCGCTGATGGCGGCCGGTAAGGTGCTGCCGTATCTGGATATTCCGCTGCAACATGCCAGCCCGAAAATCCTCAAGCTGATGAAGCGCCCCGGCGCGGTGGAGCGAACGCTGGAACGCATCAAGCGCTGGCGTGAGATTTGCCCGGAGTTGACGCTGCGTTCAACCTTTATTGTCGGCTTCCCCGGCGAAACCGAGGAAGATTTCCAGATGCTGTTGGATTTCCTGCAGGAAGCGCAGTTGGACCGCGTGGGCTGTTTCCGTTACAGCCCGGTGGAAGGCGCAGCGGCAAACGACCTGCCGGAGCAGGTGCCGGAAGCAGTAAAAGAAGAGCGTTACCACCGTTTCATGCAGATACAACAGCAGATTTCCAGCCAACGCCTGCAGGCCAAAGTGGGCCGCGAACTGAAAGTGCTGATCGATGAAGTCGACGAGGAAGGCGCTATCGGCCGCAGCATGGCGGATGCGCCGGAGATCGACGGCGCGGTCTATCTGAACGGCGAAAGCCGGGTCAAAGTGGGCGATCTGGTTACCGTGAAAATCGAACACGCCGACGAATACGACCTGTGGGGCAGCCGGGTCTGATTCCGTCCAAACCAGTCGGGTTGATAGCCCGGCTGGTGTTTCCCCACCCCGTCATTCTGACCAAAAAACCAGCAACGTTTATCGCTTCCGGACAGTTCGCCTTGCGTCGTTCCGACGCCTCAAGTAGCCTTGCCTCATGACTATCTACTCCATGCGGACGAAGGCAGCAGCATGTGGAAACGCCTGATATTTGGTCTTTTCACCGCCATTCTGGTGATGGCCTGCGGCGCTTTTCTGCTTGACCGCTGTATTAGCTGGCGCACCGCGCCCTACATTTACGAGGATGTGCAGGATCTACCGCCGCGCCAGGTCGGGGTAGTCTTGGGCACCGCCAAGTATTATCGCGCCGGCGTCATCAACCAGTATTATCTGTTCCGAATTCAGGGCGCGCTCAACGCCTACAACAGCGGCAAGGTCAGCTACCTGCTGCTGAGCGGCGACAATGCCCAGCAAAGTTATAACGAACCCATGACCATGCGACGCGATCTGATCGCCGCCGGGGTTCCGCCCACCAATATTGTGCTGGACTATGCCGGATTCCGCACGCTGGACTCCATCGTGCGCACCCGCAAAGTGTTCGATACCAACGATTTCACCATTATTACCCAGCGATTCCACTGCGAGCGTGCGCTATTTATCGCGCTGCACAAAGGTATTCAGGCGCAGTGCTTCGCGGTGCCGTCGCCCAAGGATATCTGGCAGGTACGTATGCGGGAGTTCGGCGCCCGGTTGGGTACGCTGTTCGATCTCTACATTCTCAAGCGCGAACCCCGCTTTCTGGGGCCGCAGGTGCCGATTCCATCCGAGTACAAGATTTCGGATGACGAGCCCAGTTACCCGGCGGTGCCGCCTGAATTCATGAACGACCTGGATTCGCGCGTGGAGCCGCCGCTGCGGCAGAAACCGTCGCCGCCGGCATCCCGCTGATCAGGGTTCGTGCGCGGATTGCGCAGAAACCGGCCCGGCAACCCGAGCCGTCAGCCAGCGCCATACGCTCTCTAGCGGCCCTTGCCGGAAAGCGCCCAGCCAGATACGCGCCGCCAGCAGATTGCATAGCAATACCGGCGGTACCACCAGCAATAGCTGCCAGCGATCCAACTGCATAAACCAGCCGAGGCGGTTGAACAGCGCGGTGCAAATCAGGGTTTGCAACAGATAGCTGCTTAACGCCATACGCCCGACATCGACAATCCAGCGAGTTAGCCGCCAGTTCGCCAGCGTCGGCCAGAAGCCGTAACACAACGCCAGATACGCAATCGCCTGCAGCGGCGCGCCCACTTCCCGCGGGATTTGCAACAGCAAACCGCACCAGCGGTAGTCCCATCGCAGTTGCCACTGTGCAGCGACGCCCACCCCGTCAATCAGCAACGCCAACGGCAGCAGCCATAGCGCGACGCGGCGATAATGCCGCTGGCTAAACTGCCCACGCAGCCAGCCGCTGCGCATCAGCGCCGCGCCCATCACCATCGACCCGGCCAGCAGCCAGCCATACTGGATGCCCAGCGACAACAGGCTTTCATTCAGCAACGACAGTCGATTACGCCAGGCTTCCGGCCCGCCTTGCACCAGCCACCAGGCTTCATAGGTGACCTCGGCCGGCCCCGGCTGCCAGAAACTGCCGCCGTCCGGACTTAGCACCTGACTCAACACCACCAGCATCGCCAGCCCCATCAGATACAGCACCACACCGGTACGCAGCAACATGCGGGTGCTGTCGGCGTGCCGCAACAGGCCGTAGCACACCAGGCCGATCAGGCCATAGTCCAGCAGGATATCGCCGTCCCACATAAAAATGCTGTGAAACAGACCGAACACCATCAGCCAGAACAATCGCGCATGAATCCAACGCTTGCCGCGTTTTAGCAGCAGTTGCAGCCCGGCTCCAAACAGCAGGGCAAACAGGGTGAGAAATTTCCCCTGCGCCACCATATCCATCAGCGCCCACGTCCAGGCATCCGCGGCGGAAGGCGGCCCCTGCCACGCCGGGTTGAGGTAGGCCGCGTGCGGCAGACCGAACGAGACAATATTCATTAACAGAATGCCGAGCATCGCCAGGCCACGGGCGAAGTCCAGCATAGGAATACGGGATGAAGAATGAGGCGGTGGCGACATGGCTTTTAGCAAATACAGGGAAGCATCAGCGAATTGTAGTGACTGGCACGGCAAATGCCCATGATTTTATGGCGGCCGACACCGGCCGCCGGAAGACAACCAACCGGGACGATCAGTTGTGGTGATGACGCACGGCGCGCAGGAACTCCTGCCGGGTATTCTGACTGGATTTGAACAGGCCGCCCAGCGACGTGGTGGTGGTGGCGCTGGTGGCGTCGCGAATACCGCGCGCCTTGACGCAATAGTGCACCGCGTCAATCGACACCGCCACGTTGTTGGTGCCGAGCAGCGTCTGCAACGCCACCAGAATCTGCTGGGTCAGACGCTCCTGCACCTGCGGGCGCTGGGAGAAGAACTGCACGATACGGTTGATTTTGGACAGCCCAATCACGCCCTCTTTCGGGATGTAGGCCACCGTGGCTTTACCGTCGATAGTCACAAAGTGGTGTTCGCAGGTACTGGTCAGGGTGATGTCGCGCACCGTCACCATTTCGTCCACTTTCATCTTGTTTTCGATAATGGTGATTTTCGGGAAATTGGCGTAATCCAGACCGGAAAAGATCTCTTCCACATACATTTTGGCGATGCGGTGAGGGGTTTCCGCCAGACTATCGTCTTCCAGATCGAGATTCAGCAGGTTCATGATTTCCGTCATGTGCTCAGCGATGAGGCGCTTACGGGTTTCACTCTCCAGCATCTTGCCGCGCAGTGGGGTTTCCAGGCCACGCGCCAGCAGCGCCTCGTGAACCAGGGCCGCTTCTTTTGTTAATACAGCCGACATGTTTTTCTCCAGCAGGTGTCTCTCAGTCTGACGTTGCCCAGGGCCAACGCCGGCCACAACTCTAATGGAGTGTCTGAAGATTATCCAGTGATTGTGTGTCATGGCTGATGAAAAGACTTCAACTTGCCACGGCGCTTACCACGACAAACACCGCGCCCGCCGTATCCGTTACAACGGACGCGGCGGGCGGTCGGACAGGATCAGAATTTTTCCCAGTTATCCTGCTCGTTGGCCTTAAGGGCAGGCGGCAAAGCCGGGGTTGTTCCCCTGAGCGCCGGGCGCTTCAGCGCCATGTTGCCCGCCGGGTTTGCGCGCCCGGCGGCCGTCTGGTGTTCAGTGCCGAGGTGGAACACTTCTACTGCCTGCGTCAGTTGTCGCGCCTGATCTTCCAGCGACGTGGCGGCCGTCATCGCCTGTTGCACCAACGCGGCATTCTGTTGCGTCACGCCGTCCATTTCATTGACGGCCTGTCCGATTTGCGCAATCCCCCGGCTCTGTTCATCCGATGCCGAGGCTATCTCGCCAATCAGGTCGCTGACATGCGATACGGCGGTGATAATTGTACCCATCGCCTCCCCCGCCTGTTTAACCTGCGATGAGCCGATATCCACCCGGGATACCGATTCCGCGATCAGCCCCTCGATCTCTTTGGCCGCCTGCGCGCTGCGCTGCGCCAGACTGCGCACTTCTCCCGCCACCACCGCGAATCCCCGTCCCTGTTCGCCGGCCCGAGCGGCTTCCACCGCGGCATTCAGCGCCAGAATATTGGTCTGAAAGGCAATGCCGTTGATGACCGAGGTAATATCGGCAATCTTGCGGGAGCTGGCGGTAATACTGTCCATGGTTTCCACCACATTGTTGGTAATTTTCCCGCCCTGTTTTGCCGCGTCGGTGGCTTCTCCCGCCAGCTTACTGGCCTGATGCACGTTTTCAGCATTATGCAGCACGGTAGAGCTGAGTTGTTCCATGCTGGCGGCGGTTTCCTGCAGCGCGGAGGCCTGCTGTTCGGTACGGCTGGACAGGTCATTATTACCGTGACGGATTTCCGTCGCGCCCTGATAAATGGTTTCCGCGCTATTACGAATTAACGACACGGTATTTATCAGGCTATTCTGCAATTGTTTAATATCGGGAATAATACGCCCGGCGCAATTACGCCCAAATTCCGCCAAATGTTGATCCAGACGCCCGGCGGTCAGCTTTGACATGTGCGCCTTAATACTGCCGATGGGGCTAACCAGATAGTTAGCCAGATAACGTTCGCTGATCACAAACACCAGCAGGCTCATCAGCAAAGCGAAAACCAAGACATTCCCGTTCCAGCCATTATAGGCATTCACCGACTGGATATAATCGGAACTGGTTATCGCGCTGGAGTACTTCTGGGCTACCTCGCCAAAAGCGACGCTGGCGGCGGGATAGACCGTCCGAAAAATACGCCGGAACTCATCCAGATTATTGCTTCTCAGCGCGCTATACATGGGTTCAATTCCGGTGCTGATTAAATTCGACCAGGTTGTGACCATGTTATCCGCCAACGCCTTATCAATTCCCACGTGCTCCGCTGTTTTAAATTTTTCCAGCGCATCTTTGGTGTTGTTAATCGCGTTTTGCGCTGAATCCAGCGTCTTTTTGGCATTGTCGGCATCATTGAATTGCAGATAATCCATTACCCGCGCCATGCGGGTAACCGAGCGAAAATATTGATCGTTGCCATAGACCAGGGAGGAATAGCTGTTTTTCTGAGAGACGCTTTTATTCAAAAGTACAGTCACATGCTGAAGCGAATAAAGACTGAAACCGGACGCACCGCACCATAACACCACAAAAAAACCCATGATGATTAACATCATAATTTTTATGCTGATATTTCTTAGAAAAGTCATAGTTAACTCCAGATCGTTATTTGACGTTTTTCCACGATTCACTGATTAGCAGAGCATCCTTCACCCCTTAATACGCAATACATAAATATCGGAACGCTAACGTTGCCACACACCACCGGCAAACACGTCATGCATAGAAAAAGCAAAAGTAACGCCAACCGGCGGTTATAAGCAGGAGAATCAATATCTGGTCAAGTGCGTTCTGATTACCAGCAAGTATAGGCAGGGATAGAAAAAATGGGATGACGCATCCGGCTATTCGCCTAAAAACCGTACCGGGAAAAAGCCAACACAGCGTTTACCTCGCCGGCGTTATGATGAAAAAATGCACCGGCAAGCCGGTGCATTCGGAGATAAAACGGGAAGCCCGAAACCCGTCAGAACGTTTCCCAATCGCCGTGGGACGAACTGGTCGCGGCCGGCAGGGAAGCTTTCAGCGCCGGTCGTTTCAGCGCCGGCACGGCGGCGCGAGGTGAAATAAACACACTCTGCCTGTCGCCAAGATCAAACGCCGCTACCGCCGCCGACAGACTTTGCGCCTGCTCTTCCAGCGACGCCGCCGCCGTGGTGGCTTCCTGCACCAACGCCGCGTTCTGCTGCGTCACGCCGTCCATTTCCGTCACCGCCTGACCAATTTGCGCAATGCCCCGGCTCTGCTCGTCGGACGCCGCCGAAATCTCGCCCATCAGGTCATGCACCCGCGATACCGAGGAGATAATCACTTCCATAGCGCTGCCCGCTTCGCGCACCAGTTCAGAACCGGTATTCACCCGGCCGACCGATTCGCTGATCAGCGTCTCAATCTCTTTGGCCGCCTGCGCGCTGCGCTGCGCCAGACTGCGCACTTCCCCGGCCACCACCGCGAAACCACGCCCCTGCTCGCCGGCCCGCGCCGCTTCCACCGCCGCGTTCAGCGCCAGGATATTGGTCTGGAAGGCGATGCCGTTAATCACGCTGGTAATATCGGCAATCTTGCGGGAACTGTCGGAAATGCTCTGCATGGTGGTCACCACGCTGTCGGTGATGTCACCGCCCTGCCGGGCCATCTGCTGCGCTTCTTCCGAAATTTGCCGCGCCTGACGTACGTTGTCGGCGTTGTTTTTCACCGTCGAGGTCAGTTCTTCCATGCTGGCGGCGGTTTCCTGCAAGGCGGCCGCCTGCTGGTCGGTACGGCGCGACAGCTCGTCATTGCCCTGGCGGATTTCGCTGGTACCGGTATGGATTACCGACGAACTGGTATGAATGGTTTGTACGGTATCGCTCAGGCTATGCTGCATCGCCCGAATGTAGGGGATCAACTGGCCGGCGCAGTTGCGGCCGAATTCATTCAGTTCCACGCCGAGTTTACCGCTGGTCAGCAATTCCAGATGACGTTTAATCTGACCAATCGGCGTCACCAGATAGGTGACCAGATAACGGTCGCTCAGGAACAGCACGATGACGCCAATAATCAGCGCGACCAGCAACACGTTTTTATTGAAGGCGATGTGTTCCTTCAACGCCGTGATGGTATTGTCCGCCTGGATGGCGTTGACGTATTTGTTCGCCACATCGCCAAATTCCACGCTCAGCGCCATATATTGTTGGCGGTAAAGCTGCTGGAAATCATCGTTCCGGCCTTCGCTAACCGCCGCCAACAGCGGCGCCATTCCGTTTTGCAGCAGCCGACTCCAGACATCGACCATCTGCTTCGCCAGCGCCTCATCCACGCCGACGTGCTCGCTGCTTCTAAACTGCGCCAGCGCCTCTTCGCTATTTTTCAGTGCGGTGGTAGCCGAGAGCAGGGTCTTTTGCGCATTGTCGGTATCGCCGGCCTGCCGGTAATCCACCACCCGCATCATCCGCGTTACCGAGCGGAAATACTGATCATTGCCTTTGACCAGATTCGAATAACTTTTCTTTTGGTCTATCGTGTCATCCAGCAGGTTGTTCATGCTGCTGAAGGAGTTCAATGTATAAATAGAGGCGATACCCCAGATAACGGTAAACAGTGCCAGAATCACCAGCATCATTCTTCTGACGGTAATATTTCTTAAAAAAGTCATAACAGGCTCCGGACAATTAATCGCGCGTTAAGCACATGTTTGATAGTAGCCACCTGCGTTTGGTTGACCCCGACTGTAGCCAGACGCATCCCTCACCACAGCCACTCGCTTCGTACCATGACAAGGAAACGCCTGGCTCAACAACAATCATCGGGAAGACGTCAGTAATAACATTTATGTTTCTGGTACGAATGATTACTGAGAAAATCAAAGCAACACGCCAGCGTTGACGACGTTCTATTTAGTCAGCCATGACCGATAACGCCCTCAATGGTTTTCACGTCGCTAAAACTATACGATAAAAAACAAAACAATACGGTAAAAACCAGGAGCATCCTGATCTAAAATAAATAAAACCAATCAGGATCACGCCTTCTCAATTCGATTGCTTACATTTTAATTTCTCCCGTTACTGAGTTTAAGGTAATCATCCCAGATGGCAACTGTCCAGTTTTACACCACTTTATTCCCATCCCATCACGCATTATCGCCCCCAAATGATGCGTCAGCCCTATGCTAAAACGCGTGGCCCTGCTGGCTCGACACCGTAGCGACAACGATGCCACAGCCCGTTGATATCACTGACGGCCGCCATTCGGTTTCCAGATGTTTCAGGCTGTTTCAATCGAGTATAGAAGCGATAAGAAATTATTAAAGTGCGCAGACGGCCGATTGACGGTCAATATCCGTTCCAGCCAAATGTCGGGTGTAGCGTGAGGTCTATACAGCGTGAAAAAGCGAATGCACCGGCTGGCCGGTGCATTCGAAGAAGATAACGCAGATGTCCCTAATACGTCAGAACGTTTCCCAGTCGCCGTTGGACGAACTGGCCGGCAGGGAGGCTTTCAGCACCGGCCGTTTCAGCACCGGAGCGGCAACACGCGGAGCGTTCAGCGCGGTCTGTCTGTCGCCAAGATCAAACGCTGCTACCGCTGCCGCCAGACTCTGCGCCTGATCTTCCAGCGACGCCGCCGCCGTGGTGGCTTCCTGCACCAGCGCCGCGTTCTGCTGCGTCACGCCGTCCATCTCCGTCACCGCCTGACCGATTTGCGCAATGCCCCGGCTTTGTTCGTCGGACGCCGCCGAAATTTCGCCCATCAGGTCATGTACCCGCGATACCGAGGAGATAATCTCCTCCATGGCGTTGCCCGCTTCCCGCACCAGTCCAGAGCCGGTATTCACCCGGCTGACCGATTCGCCGATCAGCGTCTCTATCTCTTTGGCGGCCTGCGCGCTGCGCTGCGCCAGATTTCTCACTTCTCCGGCCACCACCGCGAAACCACGCCCCTGTTCGCCGGCCCGCGCCGCTTCCACCGCCGCGTTCAGCGCCAGGATATTGGTCTGGAACGCGATGCCGTTAATCACGCTGGTAATATCGGCAATCTTGCGGGAACTGTCGGAAATGCTCTGCATGGTGGTCACCACGCTGTCGGTAATATCACCACCCTGCCGGGCCATTTGCTGCGCTTCTTCCGAAATCTGCCGTGCCTGACGCACGTTGTCGGCGTTGTTTTTCACCGTCGAGGTCAGCTCTTCCATACTGGCGGCGGTTTCCTGCAAGGCGGCCGCCTGCTGGTCGGTACGGCGCGACAGTTCATCATTGCCCTGGCGGATTTCGCTGGTACCGGTGTAAATCACCGACGAACTGGCATGGATGGTCTGCACCGTATTGCGCAGGCTGTGCTGCATCGCCCGGATGTAGGGGATCAACTGGCCGGCGCAGTTGCGGCCAAACTCATCCAGCTCCACGCCGAGTTTACCGCTGGTCAGCAATTCCAGATGACGTTTAATCTGACCAATCGGCGTCACCAGATAATTGACCAGATAGCGGTCGCTCAGGAACAGCACGATAACCCCAATAATCAGCGCGACCAGCAGTACATTCTTGTTGATGGCAATGTGTTGCGATGCCGAGATGATAGCGTCATCGGATTGAATTGCCGTCGCGTATTTATCCGCCACGCCGCCGAATTCCACGCTCAGCGGCGGATACTGTTTGCGAAACAGCTGACGAAAATCGTCCATCCGACCGTCTTTAACCGCCGCCAGCATCGGCTCTACTCCGCTTTGCAGCAATCGGCCCCAGACATCGGTCATCTGCTGCACGACGTCTTTGTCCACACCGATATGTTCGCTGCTTTTGAACTGCGCCAGCGCTTCTTCGCTATTTTTCAGCGCACTGGCGGCTGAACTCAGGGTTTTCTGCGCATTATCGGCATCGCCGGTCTGCAGGAAATCCACCGCACGCAGCATCCGGGTTACCGCACGAAAATATTGATCGTTGCCTTTGACCAGCATCGAGTAACTCTTCTTTTGCGCCATGTTGTCATTCAGCAAATTGCTCATGCTGCTAAATGAGTTCAGAGTAAAAATGGAGGCAATTCCCCAGAGGACGGTAAACAGTGCCAGGATAATTAACATCATTCTTCTGACAGTGATGTGTCTTAAAATATTCATAACAGGCTCCGGATAATTAGTCGCGCATTCAGCGCTTGCTTAGTCATAGCCACCTGCGATTGGTATTCCCCAGTGTAAATAGATGCATCGCTCACCACTGTGCTGCGCATTGTGACAAGAAAAACCCTGGCTCAATAAATTATTTTCAACAATGTAATAACAATTTTTATTCCGGCATGGATAACGGTTAAATAAATCCGCATTCCTTTTTAGCGTCCCGTATTCACTCTCATGGCCAGCAACACGTTCACTGTGTCTTCATCTCTAAGATTACAGATTGAAAATTAAGTGAGCCTTAAAATAAAAAAGTAAAATGGACCACGATCACGTTATTTCATTTTCGACCTTGTTTATTTTTTAATTCCCTCCGTTATTGAGTCCAGGGTAATCATCCCGACGTCAACCACCCGCATACGAATTTAATCCATTGCATAAAGCAGAATGCACCGGCAAGCCGGTGCATTCTGGGATAACGCGAGAGAACCAGAAGCGTATCAGAACGTTTCCCAGTCCCCCTGAGAGGAAGCCGCAACCGGCCGCGCGTTCACCGAAGAAGTCAGTACAGGCCGTTTCAACGCCGGAGCGGCCACACGTGAAGCGTTCAGCGAAATCTGTCGTTCTCCCAGGTCAAACGCCGCTACCGCCGCCGCCAGACTCTGCGCCTGCTCTTCCAGCGACGCCGCCGCCGTGGTGGCTTCCTGCACCAGCGCCGCGTTCTGCTGCGTCACGCCGTCCATTTCCGTCACCGCCTGACCGATTTGCGCAATGCCCCGGCTTTGTTCGTCGGACGCCGCCGAAATCTCGCCCATCAGGTCATGCACCCGCGATACCGAGGAGATAATCACTTCCATGGCGTTGCCCGCTTCCCGCACCAGTTCAGAGCCGGTATTCACCCGGCTGACCGATTCGCCGATCAGCGTCTCTATCTCTTTGGCCGCCTGCGCGCTGCGTTGCGCCAGATTTCTCACTTCTCCGGCCACCACTGCGAAGCCACGCCCCTGCTCGCCGGCCCGCGCCGCTTCCACCGCCGCGTTCAGCGCCAGGATATTGGTCTGGAACGCAATGCCGTTAATCACATTAGTAATATCGGCAATCTTGCGGGAACTGTCGGAAATGCTCTGCATGGTGGTTACCACGTTATCGGTAATATCGCCACCCTGCCGCGCCATCTGCTGCGCTTCTTCCGAAATCTGCCGTGCCTGACGCACGTTGTCGGCATTGTTTTTCACCGTCGAGGTCAGCTCTTCCATACTGGCGGCGGTTTCCTGCAAGGCGGCCGCCTGCTGGTCGGTACGGCGCGACAGCTCGTCATTGCCCTGACGGATTTCGCTGGTACCGGTGTAAATCACCGACGAACTGGCATGGATGGTCTGCACCGTATTGCGCAGGCTGTGCTGCATCGTCCGGATGTAGGGGATCAACTGGCCGGCGCAGTTGCGGCCGAATTCATTCAGTTCCACGCCGAGTTTACCGCTGGTCAGCAATTCCAGATGGCGTTTAATCTGACCAATCGGCGTCACCAGATAACTCACCAGATAGCGGTCGCTCAGGAACAATATGGTAATACCGATAATCAGCGCGGCCAGTAATACGTTTCTGCTAATCTCGATGTAATATCCCACGTTCATAATGGTGCTGTCGGACTGGATAGCGGCAGCGTATTTTTCTGTCAACTCACCGAACTCCACGCTCATCGGCGGATATTGTTTCAGGAAAATTCGTTTAAATTCATCCATTCGCCCGTCTTTCAGCGCGCTCATCATTGGCTCGACCGCATTGCTGAGGATCTGTTCCCACGATGCAGTCAGTTGCTGAACCTGTTCATTGCTAACGCCGACCTGCCGGCTGCGCTTAAACTGCGCCAACGCCTCTTTGGCATTGTTCAACGCATCCGTCGCAGAGCCCAACGTTTTCTGGGCATTATCCATATCGCCTTGCTGTATAAATTCCGGTATGCGCGACATACGCATTACCGCACGGGAATATTGGTCGTTGCCGCGAACCAGAATGGAATAACTTTTCTTCTGATCCTGATTGTCACTTAATAAACCATTGACATTGCCAAGTGAATACAGGGTAAACGAGGACGCCATTCCCCACACAACCGTAAACAGCGCCAGGATAATTAACATCATTCGTCTGACGGTAATATTCTTTAAGAAATTCATAACAGGCTCCGAATCATTTTCTGCGTGCATGGCACGTATATTAGTCATAGTCACCTGCGTTGGTTGCTACCCATGTAATCAGACGTATTCTTTACCGCTGCTTACCTATCTTCGCATCGTGACAAGAAAAACCCTGGTCAAACCGGCAAAGCCAGCGCTGAAAATCAGTCACAGCACTAATCTTTCCGGTGTAAACTATTGCCAATTAAACAAGTGAAATAGCACTTCAGTTTATCGTTTTCGTTGCTCAGAAAAATAATCCGAGAACCCGACAATCTTCACCTCAAAGATTATCTATTAAAAATTAAGCGAGCCTTAAATTAAAAAAGACAATTTCTTACGCGGTCACATTATAAAATATCTTTGTACCTTCCCTTTAATATTACTGACTATTTTCCTTTTGATTAAGGATACCTATTGTTGTCATCGTTATATCCTAACTTATTCCGGCGACAGGAAAGCCTTAGACGAACGGGCCGTCATGCCGAAAAGACAAAGCAGAGAAACGGGATACAGAGCAGCCGACGCGGGCAACCTGCCAAGTGATGGGGCATGATTTAGGCGATTTTAGCGATAAAAAAACCACCGGTATTGAACCGGTGGTTTTTATTACGCGATCGGAGCAAGAGAAGCCGCGATGTTCACGACACGGCGTTTAATATTACCGGGACGGCGATACGCTCAATGCCAGTGGTGAAGAAGGCAGCATTCCGTTGGCGGAATAGCGGTGCTCCTCCTCCGACAGGCTGAATACGGTGACGGCGTCCGCCAGTTGCCGGGCCTGGGATTCCAGCGATGCCGCCGATGATGCCGCTTCCTCGACCAACGCCGCATTCTGCTGGGTCACGCTGTCCATTTCCGTCACCGCCTGACCCACCTGCATGATGCCATTCTTCTGCTCTTCAGACGCCGACGCGATATCGCGGATCAACGCATCCACGCTCATGATGCTGTTAATAATATCGCTCATTGCCGCACCAGCCTGCGTCAATTGGATGGATCCCGCTTCGACGCGCTGAACGGAATCGCCGATCAACGCACCGATATCCTTAGCCGCCTGGCCGCTACGCTGAGCCAGATTACGCACTTCGCCCGCCACCACGGCGAAACCGCGCCCGGCCTCGCCCGCGCGCGCCGCTTCCACCGCGGCGTTCAGCGCCAGAATATTGGTCTGGAAAGCAATGCCGTTGATCAGGGTGATAATGTCATTGATTTGACGTGAACTGTCAGAAATCCCCTTCATCATCGATTCCAGCGATTTGCCGGCTTCACCGCCGCTGAGCGCGCGTTCGGTGGCTTCCTGCGCCAGCTTGCTCGCCTGCTTAAGGTTATCCGCGTTCTGGATAACTGTGGCGCTCAACTGTTCCATGCTGGCGGCCGTCTGTTGCAGCGCCGCGGCTTGTTCTTCCGTCCGGCTGGCCAGCTCGTCGTTGCCGCTTTTAATCTCGCTCGCGCCGACATGCAGCGCCGCCGAACTATCGCGGATCACGCTCACGGTATCGCGCAGATTGCTCTGCATTTGCCGGATGTAGGGAATCAGTTGCCCGACGCAGTTACGGCCGAACTCCTGCAGATCCGCGCCAAGACGCCCCTCCGTCAGGGCGGTCAGATGACGCTTGATATCCCCTACCGGTTTAACCAGATAGTTGACCAGATAGCGATCGCACAGAAGCAACGCCAGCAGCCCCAAAATCAGAGCGGCGCTCAGCACATCCCGGCTGATGGAAGCCAGACGATTCGCTTTGCTCAACGAATCGTCGACCTGTATCGCCTCGCCGTACTGCGCCACGTTGTTGCCAAACGCCTGCGCCAGCGCGGGGTAAACGTCCAGATAATAATGCTGGTATTCATCGAAGCGGCCGGCGCGGCTGGCGTTCAGCATCGGCATCAGCGCCTGGGAAATGGCGTTATCCCACGAGTCGGCGATTTGTCCCGCCAGCGTGGTGTTGATGCCGTCATGGCTGCCGGCGCGAAAGGTGGTCAGCAGCGTTCGGGTGCTGTCGAGGTTGCCCTGCACTTTTTGCAGCAGCGCCTGAGCCTGAGCGCTATCCCCCCGTTGCTGGAACAGCGTACTGCGGTTAATCAGCGCGATAGACTGGGTAAAGGCCTCGCGGCCGTTGGACAGAATAGTGTAATTTTTTTTCTCGGTCTGATTGGTGTCCAATAAGGACTCGATTTTATTTAATGACACGATAGTGGTAATCGCGCTGCCTCCCCAGATTAAAGTGAATCCGACGAGTATGATTAACAACATGGCCCTGATGGTGATATTTTTTAAAATGCGCATCATGATATCCAGATAGTGTGTGTCTGATTTGAATAATGTCTCATCCGCAGCGCAGCAAACGCGATGGCGCAAGGATGCATGGAGCTATTTACCCTAAATAATTCAAGTCGCGCGCAGGCAGCAACCCAGCGGCTCCCCGGTCGCCTACACGGGTAAGAGACGGGAGTCAGGGAAAGCGACCAACACATCCGCAATTGAAATATGGCGGGTATAACGGGTAGGAGATCAGTCAGTTCTGACCGTCTGTGTCGTCCATAGGATGTCACAAAGAAAAAAGAGGAATAAACAGGCTCCGTGCCAAAACCCGAATCCCATCTTATCCTTACTCTGCGATAAAAAAAAAGCCGCGCTATTACCCGACGGCGGATTTAAATGTCACAAAAAATAAAAAAAACGGCGGCGAACGTCCGGTGTTTATAGATATCTCCCCTAAAATAATTCGAGTTGCAGGCCGACGGCGACCAGGCGAATCCCCGGTCGCCGACTCTGGTCAGTATTGGGATGAGCACGGCCAACCGGCGCCACGGCAATTTGCCGTCCGGCGGGGATAAACGGATAGTCAACGCTCGCCAATTACATGTTCGCCTAATCGGGGTTTTCCATATAACCATGACCACCGGTCTTTCATCACCGGTGGCACACATTGGGCCGTATCCGACACGGTGATGACGCCAAATGCATTTCCACACCGTTTCTGGCGGTCAGCAACCGGATCAACAACCGGGTTGCCAGTGGCAAACACAACCGTTACACTCAATATAAATAAACAACTCAACAAAAGTTATTCACGTAAAGAGAATAATATGGACCTAACCCAACTGCGTATGTTCTGTCTGGTGGCGGAAACCGGCTCGCTGGTGCGCGCGGCCGCACAGCTCGGCCGCGTGCCTTCCAACCTCACCACCCGGCTGCGCCAGTTGGAACAGGAACTGGGTACCGATCTGTTTATTCGTGAGCGCCAGCGCGTTCGCCTTTCACCGGCAGGCCATAATTTCCTGTGCTACGCCCAGCGTATTCTGGCGTTGAGCGATGAAGCGCTGGCGATGGCGCACACCAGCGAACCCGCCGGCCTGTTCGCGCTGGGCGCGGTGGAAAGTCTGCTGATCACCGCGCTGCCCGAATTGCTGGCGCTGTACCACCGCCGCTATCCGCAGGTTCAGTTAGCGTTGCGCAGCGACACCTGCGGCGCGTTGCTGGATGCCGTGAACGCCGGCGAACTGGCTACGGCGCTGGTAACCGGGCCGATTAATCATGACGCCGTCAACAGTTGCCGGGTGTTTTCACAACAGCTGGCGCTGATTACCGCCGCCGGCATACCGCCGGTTTCTCAGGCGGCGCAGGTGCGTAATCTGCCGTTGCTGGCCTTCGCGCCCGGCTGCGGCTACCGCCAGCGGCTGGAAGGCTGGTTTCGCGGGCAGGGCATCTCGCCCGCCGCCGTGCTGGAAATGCCGTCGTATAGCGCCCTGCTGGCGGGCGTGGCCGGCGGCAGCGGCGTGGCGATGGTGCCGCTCAGCGTACTGGAAGCCCTGCCTGCCGGTCAGCAGGTTCAGGTCCATCACCTGCCTACCGACATTGCGTCGGTCAGCACCTGGCTTATCTGGCGGCGGGACGCCTTCGGTCCCAATGTCGAGGCGCTGAAAAAACTGATGATTGAAATCGGCGCCTGATGCATTCCCTGTCGGCATTCGATGTCAATGCCGCATTATCCCTGGCAGCCGCTGCGTCATTCCGGCGGCTGCGCCACTCTGAATAAGGAGCTTCACCATGCAAATGATCAAAACCCGCGCCGCCATCGCCTGGGGCCCCAACCAGCCGCTGTCCATTGAAGAAGTGGACCTGATGCCGCCGCAGAAAGGCGAAGTGCTGGTGCGCATCCTCGCCAGCGGCGTCTGCCATACCGATGCCTACACCCTGTCCGGTAAGGACCCGGAGGGCGTGTTCCCGGCGATCCTCGGCCATGAAGGCGCCGGCATCGTGGAAGCGGTAGGCGAAGGCGTGACCAGCGTGGCGGTCGGCGACCACGTCATTCCGCTGTACACCCCGGAGTGCGGCGAGTGCAAATTCTGCCGTTCTGGCAAAACCAACCTGTGTCAGGCCATCCGCGCCACCCAGGGCAAAGGTCTGATGCCGGACGGCACCACTCGTTTTTTCAAAGACGGCAAGCCGATTTTCCACTACATGGGCACCTCCACCTTTGCAGAACGCACCGTCGTGGCGGAAATCTCTCTGGCGAAAATCAATAAGGAAGCGCCGCTGGAAGAAGTGTGCCTGCTGGGTTGCGGCGTGACCACCGGCATGGGCGCCGTGACCAACACCGCCAAGGTGAAACCGGGCGACACCGTGGCGATCTTCGGTCTGGGCGGCATCGGTCTGTCCGCCATCATCGGCGCGAAAATGGCGGGCGCTGGTCGCATCATCGGTATTGACCTCAACACCAGCAAGTTCGATCTGGCCCGCAAACTGGGCGCGACCGATCTGGTCAATCCGAAAGATTACGACAAGCCGATCCAGGAAGTGATCGTCGACATGACCGACGGCGGCGTGGATTTCTCCTTCGAGTGTATCGGTAATGTCAACGTGATGCGTTCCGCGCTGGAGTGTTGCCATAAAGGTTGGGGCGAGTCGGTCATCATCGGCGTGGCTGGCGCAGGCGAAGAGATCGCCACCCGTCCGTTCCAGTTGGTGACCGGGCGCGTATGGCGCGGTTCCGCCTTCGGCGGCGTCAAAGGCCGTAGTCAGTTGCCGGGAATCGTTCAGCGCTATCTGGACGGTGAATTCCAGCTCAACGACTTCATCACCCACACCATGCCGCTCGAACAGATCAACGAGGCATTCGATCTGATGCACGAAGGGAAATCCATTCGCTCCGTGGTTCATTTCAACTGATGACAGGAAACTCGCACACCATGACTGCGTCACTGGAATTGCTGGAAGAACACCGGTTGTTCGGCGGCTGGCAGCGGCGTTACCGCCATGCCTCAGCTACGTTGAACTGCGACATGACCTTCAGCGTGTTTTATCCTCCCCTCGCCGGGGAGGCTCCGCCGCCGGTGCTGTACTGGCTGTCGGGGCTGACCTGCAACGACGAGAATTTCACCTTCAAGTCCGGCGCCCAGCGGGTGGCGGCGGAACTGGGGCTGGCGCTGGTGATGCCGGACACCAGTCCGCGCGGCGATGAGGTTGCGGACGACGCCCAGTACGATCTGGGTAAAGGCGCCGGTTTTTATGTCAACGCCACGCAATCCCCCTGGGACCGGCATTTCCGCATGTTCGACTATATTAGCGACGAACTGCCGGCGCTGGTGCGCCAGCACGTCAGCGCCAGCGATCGGGTCGCCATCAGCGGTCATTCGATGGGCGGGCACGGCGCGCTGATGCTGGCGCTGCGCCATCCGGGGCGTTTTCGTTCGGTGTCGGCCTTTGCGCCAATCGTCAACCCGACGCAGGTGCCCTGGGGGCAGAAAGCCTTCAGCGCCTATCTGGGCGACGACCGCCAGCAGTGGCTGCAGTACGACAGTTGTCATCTGCTCGCTCACAGCGACGCGCCGCTGCCGACGTTGATCGATCAGGGCGACGGCGACAGCTTCCTGCCCGTCCAGCTTCAGCCTGAGCAGTTGGAAGCCGTCGCCAGCGCACGGCAATGGCCGCTGACGCTGCGTATTCAGCCGGGTTATGACCACAGCTACTACTTCATCGCCAGCTTTATCGAAGATCATCTGCGTTTTCATGCAAAGCACTTGCAGTCGAACTGATCAGAGTTGTTTAATAATGCGATAAAACCGGCACAACAGACGGTTCAGATTGAACCACCGCTGATGTGCCGGTATGACATTAAAAACGTGATCGCCACCAAAACAGGAATTCATCCTGACAGCCAATCGTTGACTGACGGGTAGATTCCTGCAAACGTGGCATCATCTGCCGATGTGCAGGTGAAATAGGGAAATAATAAGCTGTTCTTGTATTCTTTCGTCTGTTTTGCTGACGATTTTTTCGACCCTCTGGCGTCGACGTTGACCAAAAAAAACACAGCAAGTAACATTACCGTTACATCGCAACCATCAACAGGGAGCAATTTGTTTTGCAACGCAAACGTGTATCTTCCACCGAGCTGTTTGCCGTAGGTTACGATTCGGAAACCAGCACATTAGAAGTAGAATTACTGAACGGCAGTCTGTTTCAGTACAAAAACGTAGCACGAATGATTTATGAGGAGTTAATGGCCTCTAACGCCAAAGCGCGTTATTACGCACGTTACATCAGGAATTCCTTTCCGTATGACAAACTGCAATAATCCAGCCCTCAATGACGGGGCGGTTTAAAAAACCGCCCCGTTGCTTTATTAGCCGTTCGCCAATTCCACTGCCCGGAACGCGGTCAGCAAGGTGTCTGCATCCAGCGGACCGGGCAGATAATGAATGGATTCGCCACTCTGCAAAGTACGGGCGATGACCGCCTGCAATGCCGCTTCATCGCTAATATCCACATCCAGTTCGGCCAGCGACACCGGCAGCCCGAAGACCCGGAACGCCGCTTTCAGCTGACGCAGCGTATCGGTTTGCCCCAGCAGCGCGCACTGTACCAGAATGCCGTAGGCTACTTTGGTGCCATGCAGAAAATGCGCCGTCTGCGGCAGTACCGTCAAACCGTTGTGCACCGCGTGCGCCGCCGCCACCCGGGTGTAACGCTCGCCCAACCCGCCCACCATGCCGCCGCCGGCGATAATCGCGTCGACAACATCCAGAAAATCCTGGTTCAGCGTGGCGTTATGCGCCGCCTTCAACGCGGATTCGCTCTGGTTCAGCAGCACATCGCGAATATCCTGCGCGGTCTGCAAACCCAGACGCACCGTCAGCGACAGGGTTTCCGGCTGCGGGCTTAACACCACCGCCTCATACCATTTCGCCAGCGTATCGCCGATCCCCGCCAGCAAGTACTCCACCGGCGCCGCCAGCAGAATACGCGGTTCCACCAACACCAGATGGTTGGCATCGTTGAAAATCTCGAATCGCAGCGCCTGCCCGGCCTCGTTGTACCAGACCGAGAGCGGCGTCCAGGCGGCGCAGGTCGCGGCAATGGTCGGAATCGCCACCAGCGGCAGGCCAAGACGACGCGCCACCACCTTGGCGGTGTCCAGCACCGCGCCGCCGCCCACGCCAATCACCACGGTGCGGTCATCGCCCGCCACCGCCGTCAACCGCGCAATTTCATTTTCACTGCAGTGTGCCGAAAAACCGGCCGACCGGGCCGTCGGCGCAGAAAACGCCGCCGGCAGATAAGCGTGCGTCGCCGCCAGCGCGCGTTCGCCGTGTATCCAGAACGCGCGGGCCAGCACCTCGTCCGGATAAAATTCGTTCAGCTTGTCGATCGCCCCTGGGAAAGAAAAATAGTTGGCCGGTCCCACCTGGACCCGAATATCAGTGCTACTCATTACGGATACATTCCTGTCTGAATAAATTCTTGTCGTCACACAAAATAATTCGAGTTGCGGTCAGACGGCAACCGTGTAAATGCCCAGGCGCTTACATGGATCAGTGACCGAAGCGAACGAGGGCGGCCGACGCACCGGCAACGTAAAGCATGACGGGTAGAGATAATGCGCTGTTTAATCTGGAATCCTGCGCGGAAAAGCTCTCTTTAGGGATAGCCGGCGCGGGTCTTAATAACGTTTTTGCTTAAGTTATGCTTTTTCATTTCTTCTCTGGGGCGTCCACAAGCCCATTCAGGCATTCCATTCTGCGGTTAATATGATATTTTTCAACGTCGACCTCCCGTCATTATCGCTGTTAAGAACCCGTTGTTGTCAATTATGTCCATAAACCCGCGTTCGCGTCTGGAAATGCGCTACATTTCCATCTCTTTTGCCGGATTCCCGGCGCTCAGACAGGTGAATTTCACGCTGGAAGGCGGATCTATCCACGCGCTGACCGGCGCCAACGGCGCGGGAAAATCCACGCTGATGGCGATTCTTTCTGGATCTTATGACCATTACAGCGGAGATATCCTGCTGGATGGCGAAAAAGTCGCAATTCATTCTCCCCGTGACGCCAAACGCCACGGTATTCATCTGGTTCAGCAGGAAGTGGACGCCGCGCTGGTCCCTACGCTGTCGGTGGCGGAAAATATCATGCTGGACCAGTTGGCACAGAGCGGTCACGTGCTCAACTGGTCAACGCTTTACCAGCAGGCGCAGGCCTTGCTGACGCAACTGGGGGTCAGCATCAATGTCCGCCAGCAGCTGGAACAGTGTACGCTGGCGGAAAAACAGCAAATCCTGCTGGCGCGCGCCCTCTCCCACCGCTGCCGGTTTCTGATTCTTGACGAACCCACCGCCCCGCTCGACCAGGAAGAAAGCGCCCGGCTATTCGCCGTCGTGCGCCGTCTGCAGCAGGACGGTATCGGCATCGTCTTCATTTCGCACCGTATCCACGAACTGAAAGCCATCTGCGATACGTTGACCGTATTGCGCGATGGGCAGTTTGTCAGCAGCGGCCCAATGCAGGGGCTAAGCGGCGGAGAAATTGTCGAGCGGATGCTGGGCCACCGGCTGGATGATATTTTCCCGCCGCGCCGCACGCTCACGGACGCAGAGCCGCTGTTGCAGGTAGACGGTCTGCATGACGACACCCTGCTGCACAACATTTCGCTCCGGCTGCGCAAAGGCGAGATTCTCGGCATCGCCGGTCTTGCCGGCGCCGGTAAGACCGAGCTGTGCAAGGCGCTGTTCGGCGCCGCCCGCAGCCGCATCGATTCCGGCCGCTATCAGGGAAAACCCTGGCGCCCTACCTCGCCGGCCGACGCGGTCCAGCAGGGTATCGCGCTGGTGCCGGAAGAGCGGCGCAAAGAAGGCATATTTATTGACGAATCCGTCACCATGAATCTCAGCATCAGCGCCAGCGACAGCTTTTCCCGCTACGGCGTTTTCGGTCACGGTCAGGCGCTGGCCTGGGCCCGCGATTTGATCCAGCGGCTGACCATCCGCACCAGCGGGCCGCAACAGCGGTTGCGCCGTTTGTCCGGCGGCAATCAGCAAAAAGTGGCGATCGGCAAATGGCTGCGCAGCGACGTGCAGGTGTTGATTCTGGATGAACCCACCAAAGGCGTGGATATCAAAGCCAAACAGGATTTATTTACCCTGATCGATTCGCTGGCGCAGCAGGGCAAAGGCGTGATTTACGCCTCCGGCGAGTTCTCCGAACTGGTGGGCCTGTGCGACCGAATCTGCGTGCTGTGGGACGGGCGTATCGTCGCCGAACTGGACGGCGCCGACGCCGACGAAGAGACGTTGTTACTTTATTCAACCGGAGGAACTCCCGCGTGAGTCAGCCACTTGCATCCAACGGCGCGCCCAACGAAGCGCTCCCCTTTCACCACCGCCTGTTTGACCTGTTCTACAAATGGGGGATGCTGATTACCGTCGTCGCGCTGATCGCCCTGTTCGGGCTGGCGTCGGACAATTTTCTGGATCCGAACAACATCATCAATATCCTGCGTTCCATCGCCATCGTCACGGTGATCGCGATAGCCGTTTCCATCTCGCTGTCGGTCGGCGGTTTCGACCTATCGGTCGGGTCGACCGCCTCGCTGGCGAACGCGCTGGTTGTCTCGCTGTTCGTCTGGCACGGTTTTGGCACCACCGGCGCGATTGTATTGACGCTGACGCTGTGTCTGCTGGTGGGGCTGTTCAACGCGTTTTTGATTGTGATATTGCGGATTCCCGACATGCTGGCGACGCTGGCCAGCCTGTTCGTGATTCAGGGCGTCGCCATGACCTACAGCTACGGCGGCTCCATTACCCAAAATATGCTGCTGCCGAGCGGCGAGATGGCGGAAGGCGTGATCCCCGAGGTGTTCGCCACGCTGGGACAGGTGCCGGTGATTGTGGTGATCATGCTGGTGGTGACGGTGCTGGTGCAGCTGTATATGTCGCTGACCAAGCACGGCCGCCGCATGTACGCGATTGGCGGTAATCCGGAAGCCGCGCGGCTGGCCGGTATTCGCACTGCCCGTTACCGCGTGCTGGCCTATCTGCTTTCGTCGCTGCTGGCCGCGCTGGGCGGCATCCTGCTGGCATCCCGCATCGGCTCTTCGCAGGTTAACGCCGGCGGCGGGTACCTGATGGACGCGGTGGCCGCCGCCTATATCGGTTTTTCGCTGGCCGGTTCCGGCAAACCCAATGCGTTGGGAACGCTGGTCGGCGCGGTGATCCTCGGCGTGCTGCAAAACGGGCTGGTGATGCTGTCCGTGCCTTACTACGCCATGGATATCATCAAAGGTCTGGTGCTGGCGCTGGCGCTGGCGATGACCTATTTCCAGAAACGCTGACCGACGAGACGGCGCGGCACATAAAAAATGGGGCCGGTATTAGCGCCCCGACGCGCCGCGCCCGGCATTGCTAGCTCCGTGTACCGACCCGCTTCTACGCGGTGCTCTGTGCGTCGATTGCCGCGTTTGGGGATCCGCGTCGACACACGAATCCTGACGAGACACCGCCTATCGCTTCAGACGCCGCAGGATGCGAAATCCCAGCCTGGCGACGCCGGCCAGAACCCGCGACAGGCGCAGCGAATCCAGCAACGACCATAGCAAATAAACCCGCACGGTTTTGCCGTACCCGGGCGACCCATGCACGTCATCCAGCGACAGAATATGATGCTGCCGGGACAACCGGCGGATCGTGTCCGCTTCGACGTTCGGGATCACTTCGTCGCGCAGGCTCTGAACGTAATACAGTCTGACGCCATGGTTGATATCCTCCTGGCGCATCACAAACGTGGTATCGAGGTAACGAAATACCTTGTCGTCGTCATCCAGTTCCGGATGCGTTTTCCCCACGTTATGCCCGATGACCAACCGTGTAACGTAAGGTAGCCGCCGATAGACATCCCGATCGTGGTACAGCGAATCCAGCGGCGTGCCCGCCATAGTGATGCCCACGATGCGGCTGTCGGTCAGGCTGTTCTTGTACGCGATAAACCCGCTGAAACTCAGGCCGAAAATATGGCACCGGATGTCGGACCGCTCCTGGGCGAGGTAATCCAGCACGTCGCTGTACATGCGGAAGGATTGTTCGTTGTAGGACAACTGGTTTTCCCCCACCCCCGGCATTTCCGTCAACACCACGGTAACGTCGAAACGTTCGAACAGACCCACCAGATGCACCCACTGCTCTTTCAGCGAGATAATGCCCCCATTAATAATGACGACGTTGCCGGTGTTCTTTTTTCTGACGTAGCACACCTGCCGCCCCTGCGACAGACTGACCCTCGTCACCGTGCCGCTCTCAATATACTGCCGGCGAAACAACCGTTGACAATGCCGGTTGCTCTCATGCTGGAGCGGTGTTTCCGGATAGGGAAAACGCGCCAGATTGTAAAGCGAACACGCCTTGAGCAATTCGCCTTTATTTTCATAATCTTGCGCCTGACGGTAAAACACCTGGCTCCAGCTATGCGGCAAATCGTCGCCCAGATGATGAATATCCGGCAGGATGGCGCGGGTTTCCGCGCCGACATTCAGCACATTGCTGTGCAGCAGCACAAAATTCTTGAGTTCATCAAGCATCATGATGATGACTCCAGTGCAAAACCTTCCATGTTGCTTTTTATCTGCGCCAGAAACTCTGACGCCAGCCGGCCGTCCAGCACGCGATGGTCGAAAATCATCGACAGATTCGCCACGTGCGACACCGCCACGTCATGCGAGTTTCGCGACAACTTTTCGTTAATCAACCCCAGCGTAAACGTGAACGTGGAACCGGATATGGGGATACAGGCGTCGGGGCTGTTTTTCCCCAGCGATGTCACGGTGAAGCTGCCCCAGGTTTCCGCCTGCCGCGTCGGCGACAGCATCGCCAGCCGCAGCAACAGGCCGGCCAGTAACGGCGGCAATCGCTGAATAAGGCGAATTTTCTCGTAATGCTCGCTGGTAGCCGCGTCCTCCTGCTTGAACTGCTGCAGCGCCCGTTCGATATCGGCGACAGACAGCCGATCCGTATTGCTGATCACCCGCGAATACACCCCGGACACGCCGTTCAGCACCTTTTCCAGCGTCACCCGGGTACTGATGTTGTCCGGGCAAATCAGCGTGCTGTCGCTGCCGAATCGGATCATCGCGTTCAGTTGCGGAAACTGACGCAGCGCCTCGCTGATCGCCTTGATGGTAATCGCCGTCATGCTGCGCTGCAGCCCTCCCGCCACAATGCGCGAGACATCTATCTCGCGCATGACGGTAATGGCCGGAATGCCCCTGGATATCGCCAGAAAAGAGAGCGTCTGGCGCCTTTCCCTAGAAACTTTCAGTAACTTCATGGCTCACAACCCTGTAAATGTCATTCAGCGTGGTGCACTGCAATACCTTCTCGACATCGATTTTGACGCTCTGCTGTTTTTCGATTTCCATCAACAGATAGACGAAGGTCAACGAGTCCCACTCCGGAAGGTTGGTCAAATCTTCCTGCGCCTGCTCGGTCGCCAGCGCCATGCCGGTTTTGGTGTTGATAAAGCCGATAAAATCGTCCAGTTTCATGGTCATTCCCCTTCTTTGACAGTGACGGTATTACTGTTCTCGGCCAGCAACGCGGGCGCCGGGTCGATAACGGTGAACACATTGCTTGCGGTTTCGCCGAACCCGCAATCCGGATAAAAACGCTGGAATTTTTTATTTTTTTCGGTCGGACCGTACGCGGCGGTAATCCGGTCGACACCTCGCGCCCGGCACAAGCCGAACAGCCAGCGCATCGCCGCGAACTCGATCTGACGCCCGAAGATACGGCAGCTCATGATGAAGTTATCGATGTGGCAGCCATCGCCGTCGAAACGCAGAAATATCGCGCCGATGGTGCCGTAGTCGCCGATTCGGTCGCGGCATGCCAGCGTAACCGCCAGATGCCCTTCCCGTGCGAGGTAGCCGGCCACGTCCTGCGTGGTCATCCGTTGCGTCGTCATATTGAACTGGTTGGTGCGCAGCGTCAGTTGCGATACGCGATCCAGCGTGGACGTTTCCACCGGCAGGATAGTCAGCGTCATGCCCAGGCTGGACAGAAAGGCGTGGTCATCCGCAAATTCTTTTTGCAGCTCCGTGCGGAGTTTATTCTGCGCATAGCTCAGATTGCGCATGCGGTCATCGCTGCTGATGGTCGGACGCAGGAAATAGTCGGCGGCGATCAATGCGGCGACGTTCTCCGCCACGTCGCCGGAAAATTCCAGCACGGTGATGGCTGGAATACGGGCTTTGACTTCCGCGCATTCGAACGCCGAGTCGTCAATAAAAAGCATGTGTTCCGGGGAGATGTTCAACTCGTTGGCGATGTTCAGGATGTTGCCGCTTTTCCCCTGCCAGTTGGCGCTGACCACGGAAAATTTGTCCAGCGAAATGCGCATCTCGTCGGCGCGGCGTTTAAACGCCTCTTCCACATTCTCCAGATTGTTTTTGCTGCAAATGGCCAGAATGACGCCCTGATCGTACAGATGGCGCAGATACTCCTGATAGCGCAGGTGTCCCGTGCCGATATGTTTATCCGCCATCAGAATGCCGTCGGCGCCGTCGTCCGCCAAAATGCCCTTCCACAGCGTGTTATCCAGATCGCTGACCACGCATTTCAGCGTTTTCCCCAGCGCGTGCCGGATAGCGGCGACGCCGGCGCGCGCAATAACGTCCAGCGCATCCAGACCCACGCCCAGACCGAGTAACTGCGCCGCTCGGCGGGTGGCCGCATCCTCCACTGTCCCGCCGGTCTCCTGCAGATCGACCACCGTCACGCGATCTTCCGTCTGCCCCAGCGCCAAAAGATACGCGTTGAACTCGCCGATCAGTTGCTTCAACGCCGCCCGCTGATCCTGCGCGATAATCTGTTTGAGCTGCGATTCAGCGATATGGACGGTGTTCAGCACAATGCGGGCATCGCAGCCGACAGCGGAAAAATTCAGCAGATACGCCAGCCGACTTTTGTGCTCCCGGATATTGTCGCGGATATCGTCCGCCGGCAGCAGCGAACCAATGTCGTTTTCGATAAAGGAGGAATCAAGGACATAAAAATGAAATTGCGCCCCGAACGTCTTGATATCGGCGGCATTACCCAAAACGTGGGGAAAATAGTCGCTGTAAATACCGTCATAAAAGGATGGATAACAGCCCAGGTCATTCAGGTTGAACGTAATCAGATCATTCAATGCCTTATGATTAAAATTGCTGAAAGTGGCTATGTTAACGATGCGCTTTCCTTCCGATGCAATTTTTTTCGAGGCGGCAATCCGACTTAATGCATTGTCCTGTTTCATAAATGTCCTTATTCTCTTTATCCTTACGCGCTTGTCAGTTGCCCTGCAACTCGAATTATTTCGGATAGATACCCTAAATAATTCGAATTGCGGGAAGGCGGCGACGCAGCGAATCCCCAGGAGCTTACTGAAGTCAAGTGACTGGGGTAAGCGACAACGCTGCCGGAAGCAGCGTTGAACGCGGTTTACCTCAGCCCCGCAGGGGCGAGGCCCAGGGATGGGCCGAGTAATAAAGCCAACGCGCCTGCAACTTGAAGTATGACGGGTATAGATAAAAGGTCTTTTTACATGATGCTATAAAAGACCTTTCCTGTTTCGCAGAATCAGACCACCCGCCAGCCAACGCGATGACTCAACAGAAATACCGATGGCGCATTCATTGGCAAGAGAGATATCGCTGAATTCTTTTATCTGAAAAAATAACGCAGCATTAGCGGTATTACCGATTTCATCCACCAGGCTGAATACTTCATCTGCCGTATAACCGATATCGGATAAAATTTTCTCCAGCATCGAACCGGAAAGTTGCGGCGGCAGCAGCCAGTCCGGACGCCCGCCTAATTTATCCGTTAATGCATTGATCGTATCCTGGGTAATACCCGGCACCAGTTTCTCAATCAATTTATATTCTTCATTCAGCAAAGCGCCATAATCAATATCATTACGGGTGCCACGCCAATTTGCCAATTGCCCGACCACTTCATCAACACCCAGATATTTAAAAGAAATATGCTCAATCTCAATACTGGATGCGGATGACTGGTTGGAGATCAGGCATCCACCGACGCCGTCGCCAAACAGCGTATAATTCACCAGTTCCTTCGTTTCTTTCTTACCGGCATGTTCATCAAAGATATCCAGGAATTTATAAGCTGTCTCAACCCCGATGACCAGGCCGTTGTCCAGGCCATTGTCCGGCGCCGCCACCAGCTCGCGAGCCAGCTTGAGCGCCTGTACCGCGCCGGAACACCCCGAAACAATCTGGTAGGTTTCTATCTGCCGAAACCCCATGGCATGACACGCCTGATTTACACTACTTGGCAACAGCGTATCAGGCGTAGCGGACGCTACGATAATAAAATCGATGCGTTCTTTACTTATGCCGGAACTGGAAAGGAGTTTCTTGATTACGATGGTAATTAATTCCGCTGACGACGCGATAGGTTTACCGGTATTCATATTAACGGCAAAATGCCGACCGGTATTCCCGAAAAGCTTTTTAATTAACTCAGGTTTAAATCCGATTTTATTTCCCAACTCCTGATTACTAATAATCGGGCCAGGCAAATAGGTTTCCACCGCATTAATATATACGCTCATTGCTGTTCCCTCATCGAAGCTTGTGATAAAGTTCTCACACCTGTTTTTCTTTTGCAACCGCAATTTCATGCATCATTATAAAAAGCTATTCCACCTTATGCATGTTACCACTCTGTAAAATAAAACAATTACCAGGGTAATTCTTAGGCATACCAGTTTATTTTTCTATGGTTAGGCATAATAAATAGTAAAAACCCCACAAAACAAATAACAAGACGGCTATTCAGAAGCTATAAATCCCTGCCAAAAGCAAAATCCCCGGCATTCATTTGGAAAATGTAAAGCGTAATAAAATCGTCATATATTCGCATACAAATGATATTCATAATTAATATTTTCGTTGCGTCACAATAGCCAAACACCAAAGAAAACAAATAATATTTCTTTATGTGGCTTATTTAAAATAAGCAAATACAACAAAATAATAATATTCATTCTGTCGCATAATTTTGAACGTCAATTATTGGCGGCATAATTCTATCTACAATAATATTAGGCGGTCTTCGCAACGATGCCTGCTATCGGCACGGACGCCAAACGGCCGTCGAAAGCAGCATGCCGAGCCACGATTCAGGCGCGGAGTCCCCTGATTGAAATGTGATCGTAATCGCATTTTAACCCACGATTGACTACAATAGGCCGTTCGCAATTTGTAATACCCGACTGGAACCTGACTATGACATCCGCTTCCCCCTCACGCTCCACCGCCTGGTTACGCGTGGTGACGCTGGCTGTGGCCGCGTTCATCTTCAACACCACGGAATTTATTCCAGTGGGGCTGCTGAGCGACATCGCCAACACCTTTGCCATGAAAACCGAAGATGTCGGTCTGATGATTACTATTTATGCCTGGATTGTGGCGGTGGCTTCGCTGATCTGCATGTTGCTGACCAGCGGTATTGAGCGTCGTAAATTGCTGATCGGCCTGTTTAGCCTGTTTATCGTCAGCCACCTGTTGTCTGCCGTGGCCTGGAACTTTACCGTGCTGGTCATTTCCCGCGCCGGGGTGGCGCTGGCGCACTCGGTATTCTGGTCGATTACCGCCTCGCTGGCGATTCGCATGGCGCCTCCCGGCAAACGCGCACAGGCACTGGGGCTGATCGCCACCGGGTCGTCGCTGGCGATGGTGCTGGGGCTACCGCTAGGAAGGGTGATTGGTCAGTATCTCGGCTGGCGTGTGACCTTCCTGACCATTGCCGCCGGCGCCACGGTCGCCATGATCATGCTGGCGCGCTTGCTGCCGCTGCTGCCAAGCGAACATTCCGGCTCGCTGTCCAGCGTGCCGAAGCTGTTCCGCCGCCCGGCGCTGGTCGGCATCTACCTGCTGACCGTGGTGGTGGTCACCGCGCATTTCACCGCCTACAGCTATATCGAACCGTTTATCCAGACGGTGGCTGGTCTGCCGGAAAACTTCACTACCCTGATTTTGCTGTTGTTCGGCTGCGCCGGGATCGTGGGCAGTATGCTCTATAGCCGTTACAGCGAGCGCTTCCCGATTGGCTTTCTGGTGACCGCCATGTTGCTGCTGCTGGCCTGTCTGACGCTGCTGATGCCGCTGTCCGGTTATCCGTTCGGCCTGACGCTGCTGTGTCTGGTGTGGGGGCTGGCGATGATGTCCATCGGGCTGGCAATGCAGGCCAAAGTACTGTCGCTCGCGCCTGACGCCAGCGATGTCGCCATGTCGATTTTCTCCGGGCTGTTCAACCTCGGCATCGGCGGCGGCGCGCTGCTGGGCAGTCAGGTCAGCTTGCATCTGGGGATGGACAAAATCGGTTATGTCGGCGCGCCGCTGGTGCTGGCGGCGTTGTTCGCCACCCTGCTCAGCGTTTACCGCAACGTGCGGCTGGTGCATTCCCGCATTTGAGTTCCATCTTTTTCGTTCATAAAAGGCGTTCATAGCAAACGCTCATAAAAAAAGCCAGTCGCTAATCCGACTGGCTTTTTTATTTACGAAACAGTTAGTTAATTTTCCTCGGAACGATGCTCAGGAAACGTCATCTCGCTGTATTTCACCACCCGCGAACCTTTTACCAATCGGTAGCCGAACCAGATAACCAGAAACAGCGGAATACCGATGTAAGTCGCCGTCACCGCGGACCAGTCGATCTTGTCGGCCAGAAACGCCTGATAGTTCTGGCCCAGCGTAATAATCAGGCACAGTACGAAGGCAAAGATCGGGCCCAGCGGGAAGAAACCGGAACGGTACGGCAGCGCGTTCAGATCGCGCCCCTGCATAACGTAGCCGCGACGGAAACGATAGTGGCTGATGGCAATCCCCAGCCAGGCGATGAACCCGGTCATGCCGGAGGTATTCAGCAGCCACAGGTATACCGTCTGGTTGCCGAACATGGAAGACAGGAAGCACAGGCCCGCCACCACCGTGGTGGCGTACAGCGCGTTGCGCGGCACCCCGCCTTTGGACAGTTTGCCGAAGCAGGCCGGCGCCTTGCCTTCCTGCGCCAGCGTAAACAGCATGCGGGTGGACGCGTACATGCCGGAATTACCCGCCGACAGCACCGCGGTCAGGATCACCGCATTCATTACCGCCGCCGCCGACAGCAGGCCAGCGTTCTCGAACACCAGCGTGAATGGACTGACGCTGATGTCTTTCACATCATTGCGCAGCAGGTTCGGGTCGGTGTAAGGAACCAGCAGACTGATGATCAGAATGGCGAAAATATAGAACAGCAGAATACGCCAGAACACCTGACGAACCGCTCGCGGAATGTTGGTCTGCGGATCTTTTGATTCCCCCGCCGCCACGCCAATCAGCTCCGTGCCCTGGAACGAGAAGCCGACAATCATCGCCACGCCGATCATGGCGGAAAAACCGCCGGCGAACGGCGCATCGCCAATCTGCCAGTTATGCCAGCCCGCGTGCTCGCCTCCGCGCAGAATGCCGATCATCATCATCAGCCCGACCGCGATAAACAGGATTACCGTGGTGACCTTAATCAGCGAGAACCAGTATTCCGCTTCGCCAAACCCTTTGACGGAGATGTAGTTCAGCAAAAACATCAGCGACAGGAACAGCGCGCTCCACACCCAGCCGGGCACCGACGGGAACCAGTATCCCATCACCAGTTGCGCCGCCACCAGGTCGACCGCGATGGTCACCGCCCAGTTGTACCAGTAGTTCCAGCCCAGCGCGAAGCCAAACCCTTCTTCCACATAGCGCGCGCCATAGGTGGAGAACGAGCCGGAAACCGGCATGAATGCCGCCAGCTCGCCAAGACTGGTCATCAGGAAATAGACCATCAGGCCGATCAGCGCATAGGACAGCAGTGCGCCGCCGGGGCCGGCCTGCGACACCGTCGCGCCGGAGGCGACAAACAATCCGGTGCCGATCGAACCGCCAATGGCGATCATCGTCAAATGCCGCGCTTTCAGCTCACGGCGCAGTGTGGTTCCCCGCTGTTCGGCGGAGTGAGTGTCATGTTGAGCCATTACAATCCATGCCCTTGAAAATTTGAGGGCGGATTGTAGGCAATCCGCTACCCGCTGAATAGCGCACAGCACGGATTATAAGAGACCTTCATAACTCACCCGGCATCATAAGAAATCCCTCTGACTTGAGGCCCGGTTCGTTACACCGGTGTTGCCAGTCTGTTTAGATACCGTCATCGCCCTGACAGTACCCCAGAAAACATTGCAACACGCCGGATAAATGTTTCTGACGGTGGTGCACCAGATACAGCGTGCGGTTTAGCGGCGGCAAAGGAACCGGCAGTTCCACCAGCGTGCCGGCATCAAGCTGATCGGCAATCACATGGCGCGACAGACAGCTGATGCCGATACCGTGCCGCACCGCGTGCTTGATCGCCTCCGAGTTGCCCAGCTCCATCACCAGCCGGAAATGCGGCAGGCGCGCCAGCAGCAGGTGGTCCAGCACTTCGCGCGTTCCCGAACCGTGCTCACGCAGGATCCAGGGAGCGTCCGCCAGCATCTGCAACGTAAACTCACGATCAATCAGGGGATTACCCGGAGCACAAAACACCACCAGTTCATCTTCCCGCCAGGGCTGAGTGATCAGATCGGGATGATGGCACGGCCCTTCAATCAGCCCCAGATCGACCCGGAACTCGGAAACGGCATTGACCACATCCAGCGTATTGCCCACGTACAGCTCCAGCGGAATGGCCGGAAAATCCTGACGGTAGCGGGCGATCATCGCCGGCATCAGATAATTGCCGATGGTACTGCTGGCATAAATGCGCAGCGCGCCGTTATCGCTTCGGAACAGTTGCTCGATTTCAGCCGACTGCTCCAGCAGCGCCAGCGCTTTGGGATACAACAGGCGACCGTGCTCATTGACCACCAGCCGTTTACCGACGCGGTCAAACAGTTGCACCCCCAACTGACTTTCAAGATCGGCCAGCGCCGCGCTGACGGCCGACTGTGACAGCGACAACACCACCGACGCCTGCGTTGTTGAACCGCTTTTCAGGACTTCGGTAAACACTTCCAGTTGACGTAACGTAATATGCATAGGGGCTCTTATCGTAAATATCTATAGGTTATAAATATATAATCAATTTCTATTTTAAGTGTGCTGATCATAGGCTGTGCCCTCAACCTCTATCATCCAGAGTGGGTATGACTATGTTTTCATTTTCTTCCAGGGTACAACGCTTCTCCCCGTTGTCCGCCGCCGGTCATCTGCTGACCGGCGTCATCCTGACCGGCCTGTTGACGCGGGGCGTGTTATGGTTATCCGGCCAGCCAACGATAGCCGGATTGGGACTAGGTTCCCTGACGCTGGCGATACTGGTTGGCATGGTGCTGGGCAATACCGTCTACGCGCATCTGCAACCCTGGTGCGACGCCGGCGTTCAGTGGTCCCGGCATCATCTGCTGCGCTGGGGCATCATCCTGTACGGCTTCAAACTCAGCTTTCAGCAAATCACCGCCATCGGCGCCGCCGGTCTGGTGATCGACCTGTTGACGCTCACCTCTACCCTGCTGCTCGCCTGCTGGCTGGGACAGCGCTGGTTCCGGCTGGATCGTCATACCGTATTGCTGATCGGCGCAGGCAGCAGCATTTGCGGCGCCGCCGCCGTACTGGCTACCGCGCCGGTGCTGAAAAGCAGCGCCGACAAGGTGGCGGTAGCGGTATCGACCGTGGTGCTGTTCGGCACCACCGCCATGTTTTTTTACCCGTGGCTGTACCAACATTTTATCCAGTATAGCGGCTGGTTATTTACCCCGCAGACTTTCGGACTCTACCTCGGCTCAACGGTGCATGAAGTCGCGCAGGTGGTGGCCGCCGGTCATGCCATTGGCCCGGAAACCGAGAATACGGCGGTCATCGGCAAGATGCTGCGTGTGATGATGCTGGCGCCGTTCCTGTTTCTCCTCGGCCTGTGGCTGAAACAGCGCCAGCCCGCACATCAGGCCGCCGCGCCCGCTACCGCGGGTTATCCGTGGTTCGCCCTGGGTTTTGTGTTGATGTGCGGGGTTAATTCGCTGAACTGGCTACCGGCGGGCTGGGTCGCCATGCTGACGCAACTGGATAATGCGCTGTTGACTATGGCGATGGTGGCGCTGGGGCTGGCTACGCGCCTGAGCACGCTGCGACAGGCCGGCATCAAGCCGTTGCTGCTGGCGGCGGTCCTGTTTATCTGGCTGGTGGCGGGCGGCGCGGCCATCAATCTGGCGGTACAGCATCTCTTCGCCTAAGCGAAATAACATGGATGAAACAAGGCTACAGCCAGCTAAGCAGTAATGTCATAATGCGCGGGCATGAAAAGGAGAAAAACATGAAATATGTCGGAGCCCACGTCAGCGCCTCGGGCGGCGTGGATCAGGCGGTTGCCCGCGCCCATGACATCGGCGCCACCGCGTTTGCGCTGTTTACCAAAAATCAGCGCCAGTGGCAGGCCCCGGCGTTGACGGCGGACGTCATCGAGCGTTTCCAGGCCGCCTGCGCGCAGTATCAGTTCGCCCCGGCCCAGATTCTGCCGCACGACAGTTACCTGATCAATCTGGGGCACCCGGACGACGACGCTTTGCAGAAGTCCCAGACGGCGTTTATCGACGAAATGTCGCGTTGTCAGCAACTGGGGCTGACGCTGCTGAATTTCCATCCCGGCAGCCATCTGCGTCAGATCGACGAAAGCACCTGCCTGAGCCGCATCGCCCAGTCTATTAATCTGGCGCTGGACGCCACCGCCGGCGTGACCGCGGTGATCGAGAACACCGCCGGTCAGGGCAGCAACCTGGGGTTTCGGTTTGAACATCTGGCGGAAATCATCGATCAGGTGGAAGACAAAAGCCGGGTCGGCGTCTGCATCGATACCTGCCACGCCTTTGCCGGCGGCTATGATCTGCGCACCGAGGCCGACTGTGAGCACACGTTTGCCGAGCTGGAGCGCGTAGTCGGCTTCCGCTATTTGCGCGGTATGCACCTGAATGACGCCAAAAGCGAATTCAACAGCCGGGTTGACCGTCATCACAGCCTGGGGGAAGGCAACATCGGTAAAACCGTGTTCAGCTATATTATGCGCGACCCACGCTTTAACGGCATTCCGCTGATTCTGGAAACCATCAACCCGGATATCTGGGCGCAGGAAATCGCCTGGCTGAAGTCACAGCAATCGTCTGTCGGCATCGCCTGAACACTCACGTCGCGGCCTGTTTTTAGGCCGCCCAACGGCTCGAATTCCACCTATTCGACTTCCTGCCGCCGCAGTTGCCCCGCCCGCTGGAATATCTTGTCCGATACCGTGCGCGGCTTATGCCCCTGTCCGCTGGGTTGCACCACACACTGAAAGGCATCGCGTAGCGGCATCGGCTTGCCGTGCGTATCCCGCCCAATTGCGTACTTATCGTGGAAGGGCGAAATCGCCAGCGCCAGGTTCTCGACGATAGTATCGCGATCGGCGAATGCACTCTTTTTTAGCGACAGCATCTGATTGATGATGGCGCAGTCAATCAGCGTGCCAGTAAGCCATTCGGTTTCTGAGGCATATCCGGCGCACCAGCGCAGATAGTTGCCGCTGGTAAATGTTTCCATCAGGTCGGTATGGGCGCCCACGAAACAGGCGCCGAGTAGCAGCCCGGTAATATTGAAATGATGGGACAATTCACCGACCGGTACGAGAACATCCCGGATATGCGTACCGCCAAGCTTTTTTCCCTGACCGTGCGCGGCGACATAAATAATGATGTTTTTGAACGGGATCTTGCACAGGCAATGCAATGCGGTGCGAAAACTCTTCTTATCGTAGAAGTTCGCGTAATACACCTCGGTATCACCGGCGACTTTGGCAATGCCTTCAATAAACGGCACCACGGATGAACGATTGGCATCGTGCTCATCCAGCTCCCAGGGCGATTCCAACACCAAAATTCCACGACTGGCATGGTGACGCGGCATACGGTTCTCCTTCTCTTGCCTCACAGCAATACAAAATCATAGCGCTATTACCCGACTCGGCGGAAAAAACATAAAAAAAACGCCAGTCGCAAGACTGGCGTTTGTCATCAGGTCAGCAACGATCAGGCTTTGACCAGTTGCTCTTCCGGACGTTTCAGCACGGCGTACAGCACGCCAGCCACGACCGTACCGGCAATGATGGAGAACAGGTAACCCAGTACCGGTGTAATCGCACCCGGAATCAGCAGCACGAACAGACCGCCGTGCGGCGCCATCAGCTTAGCGCCAATCGCCATGGAGATCGCGCCGGTCAGCGCGCCGCCCAGGATACAGCACGGCAGCACACGCATCGGGTCGCGGGCAGCGTAAGGAATGGCCCCTTCGGAGATGAAGCACAGCCCCAGCACCACCGCCGCCTTGCCGCCTTCACGTTCGTTGGCGGTGAATTTCTTGCCGGCAATGAAGGTCGCCAGACCCATCGCCAGCGGCGGCACCATACCGGCAGCCATGACGGCGGCCATCGGCGCATACACCTGGCTACTCAGCAGCGTCGTGCCGAACACGTAGGCCACCTTGTTTACCGGGCCGCCCATGTCGGTACACATCATGCCGCCCAGAATCGCGCCCAGGATAACCGCGTTGGCGGTGCCCATAGACTGCAGCCAGCCGGTCAGACCGGTCAGGATTTTCGCTACCGGCGTACCCACCACGTAGATCATGATCAAACCGGTGATCAGCGTAGCGACCAGCGGAATAATCAGGATCGGTTTCAGCGCCGACATACTCTGCGGCAGCGTCACATGGTTACTGATGGCGCGCGCCAGATAACCGGCCAGGAAGCCGGCGATGATGCCGCCGAGGAAACCCGCGCCGGTGCTAACGGCCAGCATACCGCCAACCAGACCCGGCGTCAGACCCGGACGGTCAGCAATCGAGAACGCGATATAACCGGCCAGTACCGGCACCATCAGGGCAAAAGCCGAACCGCCGCCGATCTTCATCAGCGCGGCAGCCAGCGTCCCCTCTTCCTTGAACGCCGTAATACCGAACACGAACGACAGGGCGATACACAGACCGCCGGCCACCACCATCGGCAGCATGTAGGACACGCCGGTCAGCAGGTGACGGTACGGACCTGCGCCGCCTTTCTTGGCGGAATCGCCGCCGGCCGCCGCACTGTTTTGGGCGGACGGCTGGAACACCGTCGCTTCGGACAGCGCCTTGTCAAACTCCTGCGCCGTCTTCTTCAGCGCCAGACCGGTGGAGGTGCGATACATCTTTTTGCCAGCGAATTTGCTGAGGTCAACTTCGATGTCCGCCGCCACGATCACCAGATCCGCCTGCTCCACTTCTTCCGGACTGATCGGGTTGCCGGCGCCCACGGAACCGCGGGTTTCCACTTTCACCCACCAGCCGCGTTTTTTCGCTTCGCTTTCAATCGCTTCCGCCGCCATAAAGGTGTGCGCCACCCCGGTCGGGCAGGCGGTCACCGCCACGATGCGCTTAGCGGTAGCCGGAGCCGCTGCAGTGGCAACAGCGGCAGCAGGCGCCTGATATGTCTGCGCTTGCGCTTTGGCTTGTTCCAGAAACGCCGCCGGTTGACTCAACGCCAGTTCACTATCCCCGGCAAACACTTTTTTGCCATTCAGACCACTGTCTGCCTGTACGGGAGCGCCCAACACGATGGCCAGCTCCGCGTCGGCAAACTGCTCAGTGAGGGTAAGTCCTGCGTTAGCGGCAGCAGCACCGAGCAAATTTTTCACCAGACGGCTTTTCGCCAGCCCCAGTGATTTATCAAGTATCAGCAGCGTTTTCATTGTTTATCTCCTGCTGTCAGTTAAATGGTTTGAGATCGACACGCGCCATCATCGCAGCCAGCTGCGGACGATCGCTAATGCCTACGTTGCTCTGGCTGACGGCCAATGCTGCCACCGCGGTTGCCAGGCGCAACGTGTGTTCACTGGACTCACGCATCAATAAGCCATAAATCAATCCCCCCACCATGGAGTCACCCGCACCTACCGTACTGATCACTTCACAGGCCGGCGGCAACGCCCGCCAGGCACCAGACGCATTGACCCACAGCGCGCCTTCCGCTCCCAGCGAAATCACGACATGGGCAATACCCTGTTCACGCAGCGCATGCGCCGCATCCACCACATCCGCCAGCGTGGGCAACTTACGTCCGGCCCAGATTTCCAGCTCCCGGCGATTGGGTTTCACCAGCCACGGCGAGGCTTTCAGACCTGCCACCAGCGCTTCGCGGCTGCTGTCGAAAATAATGCACGGACACTGGCTGCGCAGGCGCGACATCCAGTCGGTAAACGCATCCGGGTCAACGCCGCTCGGCAGACTGCCGCTAACGGCGACCATGTCAAACTGTCCCAGCCAGCTCAGCGAATCGTTGACGAAACGCTGCCAGTCCTGCTGGGTTACCTCGAAACCGGAGAAATTCAGGTCGGTTACATCGCCATTCTGCTCGGTGAGTTTGACATTAATGCGAGTACGCCCCGATACCACCTGGAAACGGTTGGCGATGCCCAGTTCGCTGAACAGCTGCTGAAAACCGTCCTGATTGTCTTTGCCCAGAAAGCCGCCCACGGTGACATCAATCCCGAGGTCTTTCAGCACCTTGGCGACGTTGATGCCCTTGCCTGCCGCATGCAGGCCGGTGGTCTGAACCAGGTTGACTTCGCCACGTTCGATTTCCGGGCAGTAGCCTACTAAATCATAGGCGGGATTCAGGGTGATGGTGGCAACGCGCCTGCTCATGCTGCGCCCTCCCCAAGACCGGACTGAATAGCTTCGCCGATGGCTTTCAGCGCCGCTTCAGCATCGCTGCCGTTGGCGGTAAAGCGCAGGCGGTGACCGCTCTTAACGCCCAGCGCCACCACTTTCATCAGGCTGCGGCCGTTGGCCGGTTTGCCGGTGCCGTCGAGGTTCGTCACGGTGATCTCGCTGGAGAACTGCTTGATGACGTTAACCAGCATCGCGCCCGGACGGGCATGCAGACCGTGCTCGTTGCGGACGGTAAATTCCGCCGCCAGCGCGTTGCTCTCTTCTTCTTCCTCTTCTTCGCTGGTCAGCAGCGCCAGCAGCGTGGCTTCGTCAGCGGACAGCAGACGATCGGCCTTGCCGGCGATCAGCAGCTTGCTGAGATAATCCAGCGACGCGAACACCTGCTCATCAGCCGCCGAGACCGTCAGCAGCAGCGCCACGTTTTCGCCATCCACCGCGAAAGGCTCCGCCGGGCGGCTCACCGCCAGCGCGCTCACCAGATTGCCGTTCAGGCTGTCGCTCAGCCAGACGCCTTGCCCCAGATGTACCGGCTTGTTGCCGACCACATGGCTGACAAAGCTGGCGTCGACCGCGCCAATCTGTTGCAGACGGCCGGCGTTCAGCGCCTGCAGCGTCATCAGGTTGTCGGTCGCCACATTCAGGCTAATCAGCGAGGTATCAAAACGGAACGCGCCCGCCAGTTGTTCACCCATCAGCAACCCGCGCAGTTCGTCGGCTGACGTGGTGCTGGCCAGACGGGCCGCGACGCGATCATCGCTCAGCACATGGGTCAGCTGACGCAGCAGCGCCAGATGTTCATCGGAACGGGCGGCGATCCCCAGCACCACATACGCGGTCTGGTCTTCGCCCCACGCGATCCCCTGCGGGAACTGGAACACCTGAACACCGGTTTTCTGCACCAGATCGCGCGTATCGGTGGTGCCATGCGGAATGGCAATACCGCTGCCGAGATAGGTAGAGGTCTGCTGCTCGCGCTGAAGCATCCCCGCGACATAGCCCTCGCTCACGCAACCAGCTTCGGTCAGTGCGGCAGCCACCTGACGGATGGCCTCCTCTTTACTGCCGGCGGAAGCACCTAAATGAATGTCGTGCTGTGACAACTGAAACATAACGCTCCTCTCTCGCTGAACTTGAATCGTTTCAGCCTTTATGAGAAATAATTTGCTGACTCTCTCAGGGTAGTTTCAGCAAAACCTCGCTGAAACGTTTCAAAAATTCTGCGTTTTTCACTATATGTATGCAAGCATTCTGCATAGATAAAATGACAGATCTTAGAGGTCACGCACATTTTCACCACGAAACACCAAAATTTGTAACACTTTGACACACCGGTGCTGAATTGGTGCTGAAGAAAAAAAACTGAAACGGACTTTCGTTTCTATTCCATCAGCGTAAGATAGCGCGTTCAGTTTCCTCCCTGCTTCTTTTTTAACCTGAATTCAGCATGACAATTTCTTCTGCCCGCGCGGCCCGACGCCTGCCCGACCTGACGTCTTCGGCGTTTCTGGTAATTGCTTTTCTGACCGGGATTGCCGGTGCGCTGCAGCTCCCCACGCTCAGCCTGTTTTTGTCAACGGAAGTACAGGCGCGTCCGTTCATGGTCGGGCTGTTTTATACCGGCAGCGCGGTGATCGGCATTGTCGTCAGCCAGATTCTGGCGACCTATTCCGATCGTCAGGGCGACCGCAAGACGCTGATATTGCAGTGCTGCCTGTTGGGCGCGCTGTCTTGCCTGCTGTATGCCTGGAACCGCAACTATTTTGTTCTGCTGTTTATCGGCGTACTGCTGTCGAGTTTCGGTTCCACCGCCAACCCGCAACTGTTTGCGCTGGCGCGGGAACACGCCGACCGCACCGGTCGCGGCGCCGCCATGTTCAGTTCGGTGATGCGGGCGCAGATTTCGCTGTCCTGGGTGATCGGGCCGCCGGTCGCCTTCGCGCTGGCGCTGGGCTTCGGCTTCCCGGCGATGTATCTGACGGCTGCGGTGGTATTCGTACTGTGCGGGCTGCTGGTGTGGCTGCTGTTACCGTCAATGCCCAAAACCCGGGTTAAATCCGCCGCGACGCTGGAGTCGCCCCGCCAGAACCGACGCGACACGCTGTTGCTGTTTACCGCCTGTACGCTGATGTGGACCTGCAACGGCATCTATCTGATCAATATGCCGTTGTATCTGGTCAATGAATTGCAGTTACCCGAAAAGCTGGCCGGGGTCATGATGGGCACCGCCGCCGGGCTGGAAATTCCGGTGATGTTGCTGGCCGGCTACCTGACCAGCCGGTTAGGCAAGCGCCTGCTGATGCGGCTGGCGGTGATCGCCGGGCTGATTTTTTATGTCGGGCTGACGCTGCTGAACGGGTCGTGGGCCTTGCTGGCGCTGCAACTGCTGAACGCGATTTTCATCGGCATTCTGGCCGGGATGGGGATGCTGTATTTTCAGGATCTGATGCCGGGTCAGGCGGGCGCCGCCACGACGCTGTTCACCAACACCACCCGGGTAGGCTGGATCATCTCCGGTTCGCTGGCGGGCATCGTGGCCGAAGTCTGGAGTTACCATGCGGGCTTTGTCATCGCCATCGTCATGCTGGCCGGCGCCGCCGTCTGCATGTGGCGCATCCGCGACGCCTGATCCCGTCAGGGCGCGGTGGCCTCTTCCAGTTGAATCAGGTACAGCATCGCTTCATCGCGGTGATTTCGGCACATGTCGCGGCTCGGTTGCAGGCCGCGGCACACCGCCGGGCGCAACGCTGAATGGAACAGGCCGCAGCGCATGCGTTCATCCAGATGGATGCAGGGCGTATTGGCCGGTTTTCCCTGCGGCATACCGGGAATCGGGCTGGAGATAGAAGGCGCGGTACAGCAGGCGCCGCAATCAGGACGACATTCCATCAGCATAACCTCCGGGGATTCCCGTTACTACTCTTTCAGGCCGCAGAGCCTAACAGGCTGCCAGTCGCAAGGCCAATATTTCCCGCCGGTTTGTTTGGCATCCGGCTGCCGCAAATCCCGCTTGCCTGAACCCATCCTGACGGGTAACGTGTCGCCACAAAAATTTCTCTTCTTTATTTAAGGTATGTTTCATGGCAAGAGCGAATGAAATCAAACGCGGCATGGCCGTTAATTACAACGGTAAGCTGCTGCTGGTAAAAGATATCGATATTCAGAGCCCCAGCGCCCGCGGCGCCAGTACGCTGTACAAAATGCGTTTCTCCGATGTCCGCACCGGTCTGAAAGTGGAAGAACGCTTCAAGGGCGATGACATCCTGGACACCATCACCCTGACCCGCCGTTCCGTTACCTTCTCTTATATTGATGGCGATGAATACATCTTTATGGACGAGGAAGACTATACCCCGTATACCTTCAAGAAAGAGCAGATCGAAGATGAACTGCTGTTTATTCCTGAAGGCGGCATGCCGGGTATTCAGGTATTAACCATGGACGGTCAACTGCTGGCGCTGGAACTGCCGCAGACGGTCGATCTGGAAATCGTGGAAACCGCACCGGGCATCAAAGGCGCGTCCGCCAGCGCCCGTAACAAACCGGCCACGCTGACCACCGGTCTGGTAATTCAGGTGCCGGAATACCTGAGCGCCGGCGAAAAAATCCGTATTCATATCGCCGAGCGTCGCTACATGGGTCGCGCGGACTAACCGCCGCTGATGAATACCCGCGTCTGGCGGGCCACGCCAGACGTTTCCCTGCAGACTCAAGGAGGCTCCTGTGTTGACGAAAGTAAACCTGATCACCGGTTTTCTCGGCAGCGGCAAAACCACCACTATCAGGCACCTGCTGTCCCGCAAACCCGAAGACGAAGTCTGGGCGGTGCTGGTCAATGAGTTCGGCGAAATCGGTATCGACGGCGCATTGCTGAGCGATACCGGCGCACTGCTCAAAGAGATCCCCGGCGGTTGCATGTGCTGTGTGAATGGCTTGCCGATGCAGGTGGGGCTCAATATGTTGCTGCAGAAAAAGCCTCACCGCTTGCTGATCGAACCCACCGGTCTCGGTCATCCAAAACAGATTCTGAACTTGCTGACCGCAGAAGCCTATCAACCGTGGCTCCAGTTGCAGGCTACGCTGTGTCTGCTGGATGCGCGTCAACTCGGCGACAGCCGTTGCCTGGAAAATGAAAACTTCCGCGACCAGTTGGCCGCCGCGGACGTAATTGTCGCTAATAAGGAAGACACCTGGCAGGACAGCGACCGTGACGCGCTGATGGCGTGGTATCAGCAACAGGGGCAGGATCGTCGCCTGATCACGGTAGCCCAGGGGCAGTTGGATACCGCAGTGCTGGACCTGCCGCGGGAAAACCACAATGCGCTGCCGGATGCCCGCCACCATCATCACGCCGCCGCCAAAACCGGGCTGGCCGCACTGAAACTGACCGGCCGGGAAAGCTGGCGTCGAGCCTTGAATCAGGGCCAGGGCTATTATGCCTGCGGCTGGATTTTCGATGGCGACACCCAGTTCAACACCGCCAGTCTGCTTGACTGGGTGCGTCTGGCACCGGTAAGCCGCGTTAAAGGTGTGATGCGTATCCCGGAGGGCACGCTGGTGGTTAACCGTCAGGGATTCGACCTGCGGATTGAAACACAATCAGCTGCGCCGCCGGACAGCCGCATCGAAATCATTAATGAATCTGAAGCGGAATGGAACACGTTGCAAAAGCAGTTGTTAAATTCCCGTTTAATGTAAGCGGTGTAAGTTACACGCCTGGACAAATTTGACAGTGAGTCAGGATGTATGTCAAAGCGTAATACACTACTTATTTTATTCTTCAATCTTCTGGGTTTTGCTCTGTTCTTCTCCTGGTATTTACCAGCACAGCACGGGTTCTGGTTCGAGATAGACACATCGCTGTTTTTCTATTTCAACCAGCGCCTGGCCACATCCAGCGCGTTTCTCCATTTGGTGGCGATTACCAACAATCGCGCCTTTGATGCCTGCGCGCTGCTGGCGATGGGACTGCTTTATCTGTTCTATTATCTGCGTCGCTCCCATAACGCGCGCCGTCAGATGCTGCTTATCGGCCTGGCCATGCTGGTGACCGCGGTGGTGCTCAATCAGCTGGGGCATCTGATACCGGTGCAGCACAGTAGCCCGACGCTCTTTTTCAGCGGCATCAACCGGGTGGGCGAGCTGACCGGCATTCCCACCAAAGATGCGTCCAGCGACAGTTTCCCCGGCGATCACGGTATGATGCTGATGATCTTCGCCGTATTTATGCTGCGCTACTTTGGCCGTGCCGCCTTTGCCGTCAGCATGCTGATTCTGCTGGTGTTCGCCACGCCGCGTATCATGATCGGCGCACATTGGTTTACCGATGTCGCCGTCGGGTCGCTGTCGGTGGTGCTGGTGGGACTAAGCTGGTGGTTGCTGACCCCAGCCTGCGACGCCTTGATTAGCCGCATTGACCGCCTGCTACCCGGCAAAAAATCGCTCAGTCAGCCAGCCTGACTGGTGGTGACCGCAGCAAACGATCGCTCTCCTCGCTGCGGTCACCCCTGCCCGTCCATTCAATTTTTTTGGTTATTTTGCGCACGTTTTCTCGTTCCGCTCTCCCGCCGCAGTTTTTTATAGGGCTGGCGTAAAAGATTTCATCACGAAATCGTATAAACAAAAGAAACAAAAAAACTCGCAATCTAATATTCGTTAAGGTATGGTCACCGAGGTCCGTGATTTATGGGCAGACATCCGGCCAGTTAAACAACTGTTGCCACACCAATAATAATGTGCGGCATTGCACAATTTGATTGACGGATAATTGTCCCATTAAAAGTAGTGCTTTAGTCTGACACTCGTTTTGTTTGGCATAGATACATCGTTCATAAACACAGCGATAGCGATTGAATCGTTAAGGACATCAAGGGAACATAACAACAATGGTCAAATCTCAACCGACTCTGAGATATATCTGGCGGGCGCTGCCTGCCGTGGCGGTAGCGGTGATGCTTTCCGCCTGTACCAACAATACTGCCAGCATTAATAATCAAACTGATAGGCGTGTGGTTAACGGTGGTGACCCTTCACTACAAGCCTCTCAGGATGAATTCGAAGCGATGGTTCGCAACGTGGAAGTCAAATCCAAGTTGCTTGAACAATACGCCAGTTGGAAAGGCGTGCGCTATCGCCTCGGCGGCGACAGCCGGAAAGGCATTGATTGCTCCGGTTTCGTTCAGCGAACCTTCCGTGAACAATTCGGTATGGATTTGCCGCGTTCCAGCTATGAACAGCAGGACATTGGCGTTCAAATCCAGCGCAATAAGCTGCGCCCGGGTGACCTGGTTGTGTTCCATGCCGGCTCTACCGGCCGCCACATGGGCATCTACATCGGCAACCAGCAGTTCGTCCACGCGTCCACCAGCATTGGCGTGACCATTTCCAGTATGGATGATAACTACTGGAAACCCCGTTACCGCGAAGCGCGGCGGGTGCTGAAGCAGGATTCGCACAGCTGATTTTCTTTTCCTTTGATGTCGTCCAAACAAATTCAAAACGCCGCTCGTCAGACAGCGGCGTTTTTTATTGCGTCACTCGCCTTCCCGGTAACAACTTGGATCGATTAACAGTAGGTTTGACGCCTTATTTCATGATAAAACAGAACACCATAGCGTCCGGCATCGTGATTGCCAGGAATTTCAGGCACTTTCTCCGGTAAACCGGCTTTTCGTACGGAGAAACATGAGGTTATCAGGAGTCCGCCATTTCGATGTTTACACGTGCACTTATCGCCGTTTTGCTGTCTGCCTGCACCTGGCTGGCCTATGCGGAACCGACCACACAACAGGCTTATGCGTTCGCCACGCTGGGCGAACCAAAATACCGGCAGGGCTTTACCCACTACGATTACACCAATCCATCGGCCCCCAAAGGCGGCAAAGCCACACTCAGCGCGCTGGGCACCTTCGATAACTTTAACCGCTTCGCCTTGCGCGGTCTGGCCGCCGCCCGCACCGAAAGCCTGTACGACGCTCTTTACGTCAGTTCGGAAGACGAACCCGCCAGCTACTACCCGTTGATTGCGCTTACCGCCCGTTACGCCAGCGATTACAGCTGGATTGAGGTGGAGATGAATCCCGCCGCGCGTTTTCACGACGGCTCACCGATTACCGCCGCCGACGTGGCGTTCACCTTCAATATGTTCATGACGCAGGGCGTGCCGCAGTTCCGTCTGTACTACAAAGGCGCCGAAGTCAAAGCAGTCACCCCGCACACGGTCCGCTTTACTTTCCCTGAACCAGACAAGGAAAAGATGCTGGGGATGCTGACCTTGCCGGTCATGCCGGAGAAATTCTGGCGCGACCACAAACTAAGCGACCCGCTGAACACCCCGCCGCTGGCCAGCGGCCCCTATCGCATTACCGATTACCGCATGGGCCAGTACGTGATTTATTCGCGCGTGACCGACTACTGGGCTGCCGACCTGCCGGTCAACCGCGGCCGTTACAACTTCGACCAACTGCGTTATGACTACTATCTGGACGACAGCGTAGCGTTGGAAGCCTTCAAGGCCGGCGCGTTTGATCTGCGCATAGAGGGTTCCCCCAAGCACTGGGCGACCCAGTACGAAGGCGGCAATTTCGCCCGCGGCTACATTCGCAAGAAAGATGAAACCAATCGGGCGGCGCAGGATACCCGCTGGCTGGTGTTTAACATCCAGCGGCCGCAGTTTAGCGATCGTCGGGTGCGTCAGGCGCTGGCGCTGGCCTTTGACTTCAACTGGATGAACAAAGCGCTGTTTTTTAATAGCTATCAGCGCCCCAACAGCTTTTTCCAGAACACCGAGTACGCGGCGCAGGGAACGCCATCGGCGGACGAACTGGCCTGGCTGACGCCGCTGAAAGACAAGATCCCCGCCGACGTCTTCGGCCCGGCATACCGGCCGGAAGGCTCCGACGGTAGCGGTTATGACCGCGCCGGCCTGCTTAAGGCGCTGCAACTGCTGCAACAGGCGGGTTGGGAACTGAAAAATCAGGTGCTGGTGAATAAACAAACCGGTCAGCCTTTCCGTTTCGAGCTGTTGCTGCCAAGCGCCGCCAACTCCATCTATGTGCTGCCGCTCCAGCATAGTCTGGCGCGACTGGGTATCCGCATGGAAGTACGCAGCGTCGATAGCCCGCAGTTCAACAACCGATTTCGCAAGCGCGATTTCGACATGATCCCGAAGCTGTACCCGGCGATGCCCTACCCCAGCTCGGACCTCGCCATCAGTTGGAGTTCCGGCTATATCAATTCCTCCTATAACTCGCCGGGGGTACAGGACGCCGCCATCGACCAGCTGATCGACAACATCATTCGCCATCAGGGCGACAAACCGGCGCTATTGTCGCTGGGACCGGCGCTGGACAGAGTGCTGACCTGGAACCAGTTCGCCATACCGATGTGGTATTCCAATCACGACCGTTTCGCTTACTGGAACAAATTTGCCATGCCTGCAACCCGCCCGGCCTATACGCTGGGTATCGACAGTTGGTGGTATGACGCTGATAAAGCGGCCACCCTGCCGGCAGCGCGTCGATAAGGAGCCGATGTGGGAACTTACCTGTTACGTCGACTATTGCTGGTGATCCCCACGCTGTGGGCAATCATCACCATCAACTTTTTTATTGTGCAGGTCGCGCCGGGCGGCCCGGTCGATCAGGCCATCGCCTCGATTGAAATGGGCCAGGGCAGCGGTTTTAGCGCCGGCGGGGACGGCGGCGGGCTGGCGCGCGGGCCGGGCGGCGGCAAGCCGTCGGTGGAAAACACCTATCGCGGCGCTCGCGGGCTGGATCCGGAAATCATCGCGGAAATCACCAAACGTTACGGCTTCGATAAACCACTGCACGAACGCTATTTCAAATTGATCTGGGATTACGTGCGGTTTGACTTCGGCAACAGCCTGTTTCGCGGCTCGTCGGTCATTGCCCTGATTAAAGAGAGTATGCCGGTATCGATATCCCTCGGGCTGTGGAGCACGCTGATCATTTATCTGGTTTCCATTCCGCTCGGCATCAAAAAAGCGGTGCGCAACGGCTCGGCCTTTGACGTCTGGAGCAGCACGCTGATTATCGTCGGCTACGCTATCCCGGCGTTCCTGTTCGCGATTCTGCTGATCGTGCTGTTCGCCGGCGGCGGTTATCTCGACTGGTTCCCGCTGCGCGGGCTGGTGTCGCCGCATTTTGACAGTCTGTCCTGGTTTGACAAGGTTATCGACTATCTGTGGCACATTGCGCTACCGGTGCTGGCGATGGTGATTGGCGGTTTCGCCACGCTGACCATGCTGACCAAAAATTCGTTTCTGGATGAAATCCGCAAGCAGTACGTGGTCACCGCCCGCGCCAAAGGGCTGGATGAAAAACGAATTCTCTATCGCCACGTATTTCGCAACGCCATGCTGTTGGTGATCGCCGGTTTCCCCGCCACGTTCATCAGCATGTTTTTTACCGGCTCGCTGCTGATCGAGGTGATGTTCTCCCTCAACGGCCTTGGACTTCTGGGATATGACGCCACCCTGCAGCGCGATTACCCGGTGATGTTCGGCACCCTGTACATTTTCACCCTCATCGGCCTGCTGCTGAACATTCTCAGCGACATGACCTATACGCTGGTTGACCCGCGTATCGATTTCGAGGAGCGCCAATGAGCCGTCTAAGCCCCATTAATCAGGCACGCTGGGCGCGCTTTCGCGCTAATCGTCGCGGCTACTGGTCGCTGTGGATTTTTCTGGTGTTATTTGTCGTTACCCTGTGTTCGGAGCTGGTCGCCAACGACAGACCGCTGCTGGTGCGCTACCAGGGGCAGTGGTACGCGCCGTTTATGGTGGATTACAGTGAAACCACCTTCGGCGGCCAGTTGGCGACGCCGGCGGATTATCGCGATCCCTGGCTGGAACAGCGGCTGGAGCAAAGCGGCTGGACGCTGTGGCCGCTGATTCACTACCGCTACGACACCATCAACTACGCCACCCAACGCGCGTTTCCGTCGCCGCCGTCGCGCCAGAATCTGCTCGGCACCGACAGTCAGGGGCGCGACGTGCTGGCGCAGGTGTTGTATGGCTTTCGCATTTCCATTCTATTCGGGCTGGCGCTGACGTTGCTGTCCAGCCTGATCGGCATCGTAGTGGGCGCATCTCAGGGGTATTACGGCGGGCGTGTGGACCTGTGGGGACAGCGCCTTATCGAAGTCTGGTCCGGGATGCCGACGCTGTTCTTGATTATCCTGCTCTCCAGCGTGATCCAACCGAATTTCTGGTGGTTGCTGGGCATTACCGTGCTGTTTGGCTGGATGGCGCTGGTCGGCGTAGTGCGGGCGGAATTCCTGCGTACCCGCAATTTCGACTATATCCGCGCGGCGCAGGCGATGGGCGTCAGCGATCGCGCCATCATGTTTCGCTGCATGCTGCCCAACGCCATGGTCGCCACCCTCACCTACCTGCCGTTCATTCTCTGCGGCTCCATCACTACCCTGACCTCGCTCGACTTTCTGGGCTTTGGTCTGCCGATGGGGTCCGCTTCGCTCGGCGGGTTGTTGCTGGAAGGGAAAAACAACCTGCAGGCGCCGTGGCTTGGCATCACGGTCTTCATGGTGCTGGCGGTAGTACTGTCACTGCTTATCTTTATCGGCGAAGCGGTTCGCGACGCTTTTGACCCTAGCAAGGCGCATTGATATGTCCGCACAACCTTTACTTGAAATCCGGGACCTGAGCATTGCGTTTCGCAACGGCGGCCAGCAGCGACAGGTGGTCGATCAGGTCTCGCTGAGCATTGAGGCCGGAGAAACGCTGGCGCTGGTCGGCGAGTCCGGCTCAGGCAAAAGCGTGACCGCGCTGTCGGTGCTGCGTTTGTTGCCCTCGCCGCCGGTGGTCTACCCGCACGGCGACATTCTGTTTGCCGGCGAATCATTGCTGAACGCCAGCGAGCAGCGGCTGCGCCAGATTCGCGGCGACCGGATTGCCATGATCTTTCAGGAACCGATGGTGTCCCTCAACCCGCTGCACACCATCGAAAAGCAATTGGCGGAAGTTCTCTCGCTGCACCGGGGCATGCGCCATGACGCCGCGCGGGGCGAAATCGTCGGCTGTCTTGAACGCGTCGGTATTCGTCAGGCGGCGCGGCGACTGGCGGACTTTCCCCACCAGCTTTCCGGCGGCGAACGCCAGCGGGTGATGATCGCAATGGCATTGCTGACGCAACCCGCCTTGTTGATTGCCGACGAACCAACCACCGCGCTGGACGTCACCGTACAGGCGCAAATTCTGGATCTGCTCAACGAGCTGAAACAGGAGCTGAACATGGGGCTGCTGTTCATTACCCACAACCTGAACATTGTGCGTCGGCTGGCGGACCGGGTGGCGGTGATGCAGGCCGGACGTTGCGTGGAGCAGAACCAAACCCGCGAACTGTTCAGCGCGCCGCAGCATCCGTATACCCGGCAGTTGCTGGATGCCGAGCCGGCAGGGGAAGCCTTGCCGCTGGAACAGACCGCCGCGACGCTGCTGGATGTTCGGGATCTGGGCGTCAGCTTCCCGATCCGACGTGGCCTGTTACGTCGTACCGTGGGAGAAAAATCGGTGCTGCAGGCGCTCAGCTTTAGCCTGCGCCGCGGAGAAAGCATCGGGCTGGTGGGCGAATCCGGTTCCGGCAAGAGCACCACCGGGCTGGCGTTGCTGCGGCTGCTGCGCAGCCGTGGCGAGATCTGGTTTGACGGCCAGCCGCTGCACCATTTTAACCGTAAGCAGATGCTGCCGGTACGCCGTCGCATTCAGGTGGTGTTTCAGGATCCAAACGGTTCGCTGAATCCCCGCCTGAATGTAGAACAGATTATCGCGGAAGGGCTGCGGGTGCATCACCAGTTAAGCCCGGCGGAACAGACGCAGCGGGTGATCCAGGCCATGCAGGAAGTCGGACTGGACCCGGACAGCCGCCATCGCTATCCGTCAGAGTTTTCCGGCGGTCAGCGCCAGCGTATCGCCATCGCCCGGGCGTTGATCCTGCAACCGGAACTCCTGATTCTTGATGAACCGACCTCATCGCTCGATCGCACGGTGCAGGCGCAGATTCTGACGCTGTTGAAAACCCTGCAGCAGACCCATCAGTTGGCCTACCTGTTCATCAGCCACGATCTGCACGTGGTGCGTGCATTGTGTCATCAGGTTATTGTGCTGCGGCACGGCGAAGTGGTGGAGCAAGGCGAGTGTCGGCAACTGTTTGAGCATCCACAGCAGGATTATACCCGGCAGTTGCTGCAACTCTCGGCCTGACTATTGGCCCGTTCGGGAAAGCATGGGGAAAGGCGTTACAGCAGCATCGTTACCGATGCTGCCGCTTCAGAAAGGATATTGAGCGCAGACGGATTCGGCGATCGCCACGCCGACGTCTTTCAGGCGGCACATGGCGGCGCTCTCGTCCTGGCGATGCAGGAACAGGCATGGCTCGCCCTCCCACTCCACTATTGCGCACTGCAGCTGGATATCATCCAGTGATTGGTTGAGGTGGCGCATAATCTGGCGGGCCTCTTCGCCGTCGTGGCTGAGCAGTTTAAAACCAATCAGATAACTGTCGTCATCCATGCTGCAAAGCGGAATCGGTTCAACTTTGATGCCAGTAAAACCGGATAACCAGCGGTAACTTTGCGGCAAGCGATGAACTACCGAAAGTTGGAGAGTATTCACAGCGGTCTTCCTCAGCTAAGCTGCTTTAAAATTCACAAAATTATAACATAACCCAGCAAAATTTTTTGCTATGCACCCTTCTTTTCTCACCATCAGGATACAAAAAAGCAACATGTTTTCATGATGAGCCCGTCCCAGAAGCATGGCGCTCAGATTGGTAACCGTTCAAAACGTTAACGAGATCACGATTTTGACTGGTTTTGCGCTATATGTAACCTTTTATTCCCGATATCTCAATCATTTTCTTCAAATCGTTCACTTTCGATTCAATATTTTCACATTTTAGGAACAACCGGCGGGGCGCTGCCGGCGGGTTGCCGGCAGCAGAAGCAGGAAAGAGGAGAACAGAAGAGACGTCTTAACGCCGACCCGCGTACAGAAATAAGCCGAATGCGCCTGCCGAGCAGAACGCCATCGCGCCCACCATCGGCCATACGCTCTGGAACGTCGCCAGCGACAATAACGTTCCTACCAGCGAGCCCAACCCAAAGCGCATGGTGCCGGCCAGCGAAGACGCCGTTCCGGCCATATGGGGGAAATCGTCAAGAATCACCGCCATCGCGTTGGACGCCACCGTGGCGACACAGCCCACGAATGCCGCGACGCCGATCACCAGCGGGATAAACCCTAAATCGAAGCAGCTGACCACCACCAGCCATATCCCCATCACAAACTGGATAATCAGCCCCAGCCGGAACATAAACATCGCCCCCATACGCGACACGATACGGCTGTTGAGCAATGTCATCAGGAACAGGAACACGATGTTCAGCGCAAAATAGTAGCCAAAATGCTGGGGCGACACGCCATTAAGGTCGATATACACAAACGGCCCGGCGCTCAGAAAGGCAAACATGCCGGAAAACGACAGTCCGCTGGCAAACATATAGCTGAAGACGCGACGATGGCGAACCAACAGCAAAAAGTTCCCCAGCGTGGTACGCAAATGGAAACGCTGCCGTCGCTCCGCCGGTAGGGTTTCTCGGATAAACAGCCACACCAGCACTGTCGCCACCAGCGACGCGGCAGCGATAGTCCAAAAGATCGCGTGCCAGCTGAGCCAGAACAGCAATGCGCCGCCGATGATCGGCGCCAGCAGCGGCGCCACCGTCATCACCAGGATCACGAACGACATCATGCGCGAGAATTCATCCTTCGAAAACATGTCCCGCATCAGCGCGTTGATCACCACGTTGGCCGACGCGGCCGACAAGCCGTGCAGGAAACGCATATGAATCAACTGGTCGACCGTTTGCGACAGCGCGCAGGCGGCAGCGGCCAGAGTAAAAATCAGCACGCCGCCCAGAATAACCGGCTTACGGCCGATGCTGTCCGACATCGGGCCGTAAAAAACCTGACCGATGGCAAAACCGAGCACATAGGAGCTGAGGGTCATCTGCACCCGACCCGGATCGACCGAAAACTCTTTTGCGATCACCGGCAGCGCCGGTAAATACATATCGATGGCGATTGGCATCAGCATCGATATCAACCCCAGAATAAAAATCAGACCGACGCGCGAGGATGATTGTGGTTGCACGAAAAGCGGTTCTCCAGGTAGACGACGGTTTCCCGCCACCTGACGGCGGCGGACAAAAGGACTTAACAAAGAACAAAGCGATAGCCGACGGTCTTGCGACTATTGCCCGATGCTGGCCACCTCTTCCGGCGTCAGCGGCCGATATTCGCCAGGCTCCAGCGCGTCATCCAGCGCAATGGCGCCGATGCGTTCGCGATGCAATGCCACGACATGGTTGCCAACCGCGGCAAACATGCGTTTTACCTGATGGTAGCGACCTTCGCTGATGGTCAACCGCACCTGGTGCTCAGAAATCGGCTCCAGCGTCGCCGGGCGGGTCAGGTCCTTCTCGCCGTGTAATTGCACGCCGGCCTGAAAATGCTCCGCGGTGTCTGGCGCCAGCGGCTGTTCCAGCGTCACCAGATAGGTTTTTTCGCAATGGTGCTTCGGCGAGGTAATACGATGCGACCACTGGCCGTCGTCGGTCAGCAGCACCAGACCGCTGGTATCGATATCCAGCCGGCCGGCGGCGTGCAGCTTGTGCGCCACCGGTTCATCGATAAAGTATAAAATCGTCGGATGGTCGGGGTCGTCGGTTGAACACACATACCCCTGCGGCTTATTGAGCATGAAATAACGCGGCCCGTTCTGCTGTTCAAGCACATTGTCGTCAAACGCCACTTCATGGTCCGGCAACAGTTTGAACGCGCCGTTCTTCACCACCTCGCCATTTACCGTTACACGCTGCGCACGCAGTTCGCGCGCTATCAGCGAACGGCTGATCCCCAACTGTTGGGAAAGAAATTTATCCAATCGCATTAATGAATACTGCCTATGGTCGTCACGAATTGCCGGTCAGTCATGGCGCTGACCGCCACCTGATAGGAAAAGGCGTCGGCTTTCACATCGGATATTGATGTAAACCGCCCTTCTGCGCCGCTTAAAAAAGCATAATAAAAGCAACTTTACTGTTCTTCCACCCTGCTCGTCACCGGGCAGGAAAGGGAGAGTATACCGCGACGTTTCGCCGTATTGGCGGCATTTCATCGCCCGATAATTATCAGGAGCCCTATTATGTCATCGATTCACGGTCATGAAGTATTACATATGATGGTGGCCGCCAACAGATCCTTTACCACTGATGAACTGATCGCCGCCATTGAGGCGCGTTTTGGCCGCGATGCCCGTTTTCACACCTGCTCCGCCGCCGACATGACCGCCGCCGGGCTGGTGCAATTTCTGGCTGACAAAGGCAAATTCATTCCGCAAGATAACGGGTTTACCACCCATGAAAGTAAAATCTGCCGCCACTGATGTCATTTACACTGCGCCCGTACCAGCAAGAAGCGGTTGACGCTACCCTTGCCTATTTTCGTCAGCATACCGCCCCGGCGGTCATCGTTTTACCCACCGGCGCCGGCAAAAGCCTGGTGATCGCCGAGCTGGCGCGGCTGGCGCGCGGCCGGGTATTGGTGCTGGCGCATGTCAGGGAACTGGTGGAGCAGAATCACGCCAAATATTGCGCGCTGGGGCTGCAGGCGGACATTTTCGCCGCCGGGCTCAACCAGCGCGACAGCGAAGGCAAGGTGGTGTTTGGCAGCGTGCAGTCGGTGGCGCGCCACCCCGACAAATTTGATGACGCCTTCTCGCTGCTGATCGTCGATGAATGTCACCGGATTAGCGACGATGAAAACAGCCAGTACCAGCAAATCATCCAGCATTTGCAGCAGGCCAATCCCCAGTTGCGGCTGCTGGGATTGACCGCCACCCCTTATCGCCTCGGCCGGGGCTGGATCTATCAGTACCACTATCACGGCATGATCCGCGGCGACGACAGCTGCCTGTTCCGCGATTGCATCTACGAACTGCCGCTGCGCTACATGATCCGACATGGTTTTCTGGTGCCGCCGGAGCGGCTGGACATGCCGGTGGTGCAGTACGATTTCAGCCAACTGGCAGCGCGCAGCAACGGGCTGTTCAATAACGGATCGTTCAGCGATGTGGAGCTGAACCGGGAATTGAAGCGTCAGCAACGGGTCACGCCGCACATCGTCCGCCAGATTACGGAGTACGCCGCTAACCGACGGGGCGTGATGATTTTCGCCGCCACGGTTGAACACGCGCGGGAAGTCGAAGGGCTCCTGCCGGCCGGCGAAGCGGCGTTGATCAGCGGCGAAACGCCCGCACCGCAGCGGGATGCGTTGATTGCCGCCTTCAAGCAGCAACAGCTGCGCTATCTGGTCAATGTGTCGGTGCTGACTACCGGCTTTGATGCGCCGCACGTCGATGTGATCGCCATTTTGCGCCCGACGGAATCCGTCAGCCTCTATCAGCAGATAGTCGGCCGCGGTTTGCGCCTGTTTCCCGGCAAAACCGACTGCCTGATTCTGGACTACGCCGGCAATCCATTCGACCTCTACACGCCCGAAGTCGGCCACAGCAAACCGCACAGCGACAGCCAGCCGGTGCAGGTGTTCTGCCCACAGTGCGGCTTCGCCAACCTGTTCTGGGGAAAATGCACCGATGACGGCACCGTGATTGAGCATTATGGCCGCCGTTGTCAGGGCTGGCAGGCGGACGAACAAGGGCGGAGGCAACAATGCGATTACCGCTTCCGTTTCAAAAGCTGCCCGCATTGCGGTGCGGAAAACGATATCGCCGCCCGACGCTGTCAGACGTGCGAAGCGGTGCTGGTCGATCCGGACGACATGCTGAAAGCCGCGCTAAAACTGAAAGACGCGTTGGTGCTGCGTTGCAGCGGCATGAACCTGCAACACGGCGCCGACGCCAAAGGCGAATGGCTGCGCATCACCTACTACGATGAAGACGGCGCCGACGTCAGCGAACGTTTCCGGCTGCACACCGCCGCCCAGCGCAACGCCTTTACGCATGTTTTTCTGCGAGCGCACCAGCGCGCGCCCGGCGTTCCCTTCCACTGGCAGCGTGCTGACGATGTCGTCGCGCAGCAGGCGCTGCTGCGTGCGCCGGACTTCGTGGTGGCCCGTTTGCAGGGCAAATTCTGGCAGGTGCGGGAAAAAATCTTCGATTATCAGGGCCGTTATCGCCGCGCCCATGAGCTACGCGGCTAATTTGCGGCGGTTTTATTTGCCCGCGCCGCCATATTCCGCTAGAATCTCGCCCGCTTTTATTTCGAATAACAGCATCGTTATTTGAATGACAAGCATGATTATTCCGCCTGTTGCTGGGTCGCCTGTAACAGGTTCATTTTATCAAGTAGAGAAAGCAATGATTACTATCAACGCAGAAGTACGTAAAGAGCAGGGTAAGGGTGCGAGCCGCCGCCTGCGCACTACCGGTAAATTCCCCGCCATCGTTTACGGCGGCAGCGAAGCACCGGTTTCCATCGAACTGGACCACGATATCGTCAAAAACCTGGAAGATCGTAACAGCGAAGGCCTGTACGGTGAAATCGTCCTGGTTGTCGATGGCAAAGAAACCAAAGTAAAAATCCAGGCTGTTCAGCGTCACCCGTTCAAGCCGAAACTGACTCACATCGACTTCGTTCGCGTTTAATCACGCATAACGTCTTCGACGAGCCAGCAAAAACGCCGCACATGTTGCGGCGTTTTTGTTTTTCTCTCTTCCTTAGATTTTCTGTCGTCTCATCCAATCGTTACCATTGCTATCTCTCCCGCAAAAAAAAAGCCACCGCATGATGGCAGTGGCGTTTGGCTACACGAAGAGTGCGAGGTTTATCAGGCGTGGCTGCCCTGTGCGACCAAGGGCGCATCCTGCTCGTGCGGCGCTTTCGGCGGCTGGATGAACAGGGTAATCACCAGCGACACCACCGACAACAGCGCAATGGCGATAAAGGTACTGTGGAATCCGCCCAACGCAGCGGCGATAAAGGAGCCAGCCAACGGGCCCAGACCAAATCCCTGATAAATCAGCCCGTAGTTTTTACTGTGGTGCTTCAGGCCAAAGAAATCCGCCACAATCGCCGGATACACGGTGATATTGCCGCCGAAACAGAAGGCCACCGCACCGGTACACAGGAAGAACGTCATGCCGTTAAGCGGCAGGAGCGCCATTACCGTCACCGCCAGCGCGGTCACCAGCAGCGTAAAGTTCAGCACCCGCAGGCGGCCCACTTTGTCGGACAGATAGCCAAGAATAAGACGCCCGGCGGTGTTGCAGATAGCAATCGCCGATACCACGCTGGCAGCGGTCACCGCATCCAGCCCGGCCATTTTCACGCCGATATCCTTCGCGATGCCAATCAGGTACAAACCGCTCATGCAGGAGGTGAAGAACACCACAAACAGCAGCCAGGCTTCTTTACGACGCAGCATTTCACTAACGGTAAAGTTGACGTTGCCGCCGTTAACGGCCGTCTGAGCCGGCTGCACCGGCGCATCCTTCAGCAGCATGGCGCCGCCGGTGATCATCAGCAGCGCCATCGCGCCCCACCAGAAGAAGGTCTGAGACACGCCGACCTGCGCCAGCAACGCGCTGTTGATGTATTTGAACACCAGGCTGCCGGTACCGTACGCGCCGACTGAAATCCCGGCGATAACGCCCTTGCGATTCGGGAACCATTTAATCAGATTGGACAAGGTGGTGATGTACGCCGCGCCGTCGGCAAACCCGACCACCACGCCCACCAGCAGCCACAGCATCGACAACGAGGACACCATAGAGGCAGCCATCAGCGCCGTTCCCAGCACCAGACCGGCGATCAGCGTCAGTTTACGGATACCGATGCGCTCCTGAATGCGCCCGGCAAACAGCGTGGCGAACGCCAGGAAAAAGCTGGTTAGAGAAAAGGTGGTAGCCACCGAACTGAGCGGCCAGTCGAATTTGTCGACCAGCGGTTGGTTGTAAAGACTCCAGGTGTAAATGGTTCCCAGCCCCATTTGGGCGAGGATAGTCCCTGCAATAATAACGCCGCGATTTGCCGGTTTACTGTTCATGCCGGTCCCCTTAATTTTTCTGATGTGAAGATAAAGCAGGCCGGAGCCTGCCGAATGGCACCAGTATAAAGAGGGGCTAAATCCACGGGGTTAATAAGGGCATGAACGGCATGAATCAGGGAATGAAATGCATCCAGGAAGGTATCAATGACATTGAAGACATTTCATGCCTGGCCTATTTGTTGTTACAGCCGCATCAGTTGGCGAAACTCCCGCACTTTGCTGCGGCTGACCGGTACCTGAAAATCCAGGTCGCTCAGTTTGAGAATATAGGTGTTGTTGAACCAGGGTTCGATCTCGCGGATCTTGCTCAGGTTGACGCAGTACGAACGATGACACCGGAAAAAATAGGCTTCCGGCAACCGGCTGCAAAACTCGGTGATGTTCATCGACATCACGAACTCGTCACGCCGGGTATAGACAAAGGTCAGTTTTTCGTGGGATTCGGCGTAATAGATATCGTGAATATTGGTGACGATAATCCGTTTATCTTTGACCAGATTGATGGTCATCGGCGCCGGGCGGTTATCGCCGCCGGCATGGGTAGGCAACTGCTGTTGCTGCCAGGCCGCCTCCAGTTTTTGCAGCATGCCGACAATGCGGGTTTCATGGTAGGGCTTGAGGATATAGTCGAACGCTTCCAGTTCAAACGCCTCCACCGCATGATTCTTATACGCGGTGATGAAAACGATCAATGGCTTATGGGCAAACTGGCTGATGTTTTTCGCCAGCATCACCCCATCCAGCGATGGAATATTGATATCAAGGAAGATCACATCCACCCGGTTATCCTGCAGGTATTTCAGCACATCGAGGCCATCGTCAAACACGGCGTCGACCTCGATCTGACTGTGTTGTTTAATCAGCCAGCTCAGCTCCTGCTGCGCCAGAAATTCATCTTCGACAATGATCGCTTTCACGCTTTTCTCCTACCGCCAGCCCCGTTCACGAGGGAAACGCCACCATACTGTCCGAACGGTTGACGTTGTCCCGGGTGATAAAAAATTCGATTTCCGTGCCGGGGTTGAGCCGGCGAATCCGCAGCCCCTCACCATACAGCAGTTTAATCCGGTGATGCACATTGAGCAGGCCAATCTTGTTGCCCGGCAGTTCATTGCGCTCGACGCGGGCGATCACCTCATCACTGATGCCGCTGCCGGTATCCCGAACCGCCACCCGAATGCGTTCCCCTTGCTCCTGAATACTCAGCGTCACCACGCCCTTGCCTTTACAAGGCCGGATGCCGTGCACAATCGCGTTTTCAATCAGCGGCTGAATCAACAGGCTGGGAATATGGCAACTGACTTCTTCATCAATGTCGTAAATCACCGTCAGCTTGTCGCCGAAACGGGCCTGCTCAATGGCGATGTAATCCTTGACCTGATAAAGCTCGCTTTTAATATCAATCAGTTCCTCGTCATTGCGCTCCAGGTTATAGCGCAGATAACGCGACAAATTGATAATCAGCTGACGCGCCGTATCCGGGTTCAGCCGGATAGAGGTGGAAATGGCATTAAGCGCATTAAACAGGAAATGCGGGTTGATTTTACTTTGCAGCGCCCGCAATTCGGCCCGGTTGGCCATATCGCGCAATTGTTCGGCCCGCGAGACTTCAAGCTGGGTGGAAATGATCTGCGACAGCCCGATCGCCATCTCTTTCAGCGACCAGGTGATACGATGCGCCCGCCGGTAATAGATCTTGAGCGTGCCGGTCACTTCGCCTTTTTCCCGCAGCGGAATCACGATCATCGAATGAATTTCCGGGGTACGGTAGGCCTCATCGTTATTTTTGATGATGATCTTCCCGCTCTTTAACGCCAGTTGGGTGGTCGGGCTGAGATCGCGATCGCCGCTGTGGTAATTCTCCTCCCCTACCCCAACGTAGGCCAGCACCTGCGAAGTATTGGTGATCGCCACCGCGTCGGCATCGATGTCACGGCGGATAATATCGCATACCGTACTCAATGACTGGCTATTGATATGGCGGAACAGAGGTAGCGTTTTGTTGGCGATATCCAGCGCCAGTTTGGCCTGTTGGGCGGCAATCGCCTCCTTTTCCCCTTCCACGCTGCGCACCAGCAGCACAATCAGGCCAATGCTGACCGCCCCCAGAATCATCGGAATAGCGATATGGGCGACGATATCCAGCCCCAGCGAGAACGGCCGCGCCCACAGCACCACCAGCAACATGGTCAGCGACTCGCACAGCATGCCGCCGGCAATGCCCACGCTCCAGTGGCGATCGCGCGGAATACGCCGGTGAATCCAGGCGGACATAAACCCGGCCACAATACTGGTGATCAGACAAGGTATCGAGGTAATGCCATGAATATCGATCAGATAGCGGTGCACACCGGCGATGACCCCGGTGGTGATGCCGACCCACGGCCCAAACAGGATACCGCCGGACATCACCGCCACCACCCTTACGTTGACCAGCGAACCTTCCACATTGATACCGGACCAGGTGCTAAACAGCGCGAACAGAGAAAAAATAGCGGTGACCACGGCCAGGTCAAAGCGGGAATGCTCGTCCTGCTGAAGCAACTGGCGGAAATGACGGGTTCGCGTCAGGAAAAACAGGCAAATAAGCATCAATGCCGCACGGTCGTACACCGCCAGCAACATGTCAAAGGTCGAACGCACGGGAATCTCACAACACAAGCAGTCGAATGCCCATCATAAAACAGCGGGCAAGCGCTGCCAAACCGGTTTACAGGCAGGGATAGCCCCTGCCTGAACGCGCCGCTCGCCGCACACGGCGGAAAACGGGCCGAAGAAAAAAAATCAGCGCTCGCCGCCGCCAAGCCGGCGCTGTAATTGATCGCGAAGATTAGGCGGCGTGCCTTTGATGGTCAGGGTATCGGTAGCCGCATCCCAGAAAATGCGTTCGCCCAGCAACAGCGCGTCAAAATTGATGCTAAGCCCGCCGCCGCTGCCGGCGAACTTGGTCAACTGGCGCAGCGTGCCGCGATCCGCCGGAAAACTCTCTTCCAGCTCATAGCCCTGCTCGGCCGTGAACGCCTGAAACGTCTTGTCGCCCAGCGGCGGCAACTCGTTCGACAGCGCTTCCAGTTCAATCTCTTCGCCCGCCTGCAACTGCTCGTTGCAGTAACTGTACACTTGCTGACGGTATTGCTGACGCTCGTTCTTGTCCAGTTCGGCGTCGGCGCAATAGTCATCCACCGCCTTCAGCAGCCCCTTGTTCTGCGCTTTGGTATCCAGCCCTTCCGCCGCAGCCAGAAAATCCATAAAAAAATCAGATACTTTGCGGCCGACACGGCCTTTGAGGAAGGTCAGGTAGCGAGTCGACTCCGGGCTGGTTTCCCATTCGGTCAGGTCGATGCGCGCCACGATATCCGCATGGTGGATGTCCAGATAATGGGTACTGCTGATATCCAGCTGTTCGTTGACCCGCAGGCTGTTGCAACTGTTCAGCACCGCAATCAGCAGGTACTCCACCGCCAGGTAGCGATACTGACAGAACAGCACCACGCCGCCTTCGGCGAACGGGTATTTGGCCAGTTCATCACGTAACCGGCCGGTGGCGGCGCGGGAGAATGCCAGAAAGTCATCATCGCCCTTGCGACAGGAACGCAATGCCGTCGCCAGTTCGCTCTCTTCATTAAACAGGCCGTACGCCTTGCTTTTGGCGCTGTAAACGCGGTGCAGTTCCGCCATCATATCGCTGACCGCGCCGTTCACGGTCAACAGCGAATCCCGCAGCACCATCTCCAGTGACTGCTCGTCGCGCTTGATCAACTGGTGCAGGGCAATCTGGTCGATATCCAGACTCATGGTAAACTCTCCTTCTAGTAAGGCGCGTATTCAAGCACCTGACGTTTCGGCATGCAACTCAAAGCATCCCGGTTCTGACGATCATCATTGATAAAAGTGCGGAAAACCACGCCCCTATACGGTAATATATTTGCCTTTCATCACCTGAGATACACGATTTTATGCCACAATCATCCCGTTACAGTGACGAGCAAATCGAACAGCTGCTGTCTGATCTGGTCAATGTGCTGGAAAAGCACCACACCCCGACCGATCTCGCACTGATGGTGCTCGGCAACATGGTCACCAATCTGCTCAATACCAGCATCGCTAATCCGAAACAACGCGAAGCGCTGGCTGGCTCGTTTGCCGACGCGTTGCAGGCGTCCATAAAAACCAACGACATCCACTGATACCGGCCCGTTTATGGTAACCAACCGTCCGCGCTACCGTGAAAAAGTCTCCCAGATGATCAGCTGGGGGCACTGGTTCGCCCTGTTCAACATTCTGCTCGCGCTGGGGCTGGGTAGCCGCTATCTGTTCGTTGCCGACTGGCCGTCGTCGCTGGCCGGGCGAGTCTATTCGCTGGTGAGTTGGCTGGGACATTTCAGCTTTATCGGTTTTTCAGCCTACCTGCTGATCATTTTCCCGCTGACATTTATTGTGATGTCGCAGCGCTTGCTGCGCTTCCTGTCCGCCGCGCTCGCCACCACCGGGCAGACGCTGCTGATTGTCGATGCCGCGGTGTTCGGCCGCTTCCATTTGCACCTGAACATGACCGTCTGGGATCTGGTGACCAACCCGGATCAAAGCGAGATGGTGCGCGACTGGCAGTTGCTGTTTATCAGCGTGCCGGTGATCTTCATGGTAGAGATGCTGTTCGGCACCTGGTGCTGGCAGAAGTTACGCAGTCTGGGTCGCCGCCATTTCGCCAAGCCGCTGGCGGCGGTATTCATCGTCGCGTTTTGCCTGTCTCACCTGATGTACATCTGGGCGGACGCCAACTTCTACCGGCCGATTACCATGCAGCGCGCCAATCTGCCGCTCTCCTACCCGATGACGGCGCGTCGTTTCCTGGAAAAACACGGCCTGCTCAACGCGCAGGAGTATGAACGTCGTCTGGCGTTGCAGGGCAACCCCGACGCGGTATCGGTGGAATACCCGCTCAGCGACATCAGCTTCCGCGACGCCGGCAGCGGCTACAACCTGCTGCTGGTGGTGATGGACAGCGTACCGGATCAGGATACGCCCCGCTCCATGCCTAATCTGGCGCGCTTCGCCGAAGCAAACGTACGCTTCAGCAACCATTTCAGCGCCGGAACCCAGCAGGATGGCGGTCTGTTCAACCTGTTTTATGGCATCTCCACCACCTACATGGATGGCGTGCTGGGCAGCAGCAAACCGTCGGCGCTGATCAACGCACTGAGCCAGCAGGGCTACCAGTTCGGCCTGTTCTCGGCCAGCGGATTCAGCAGCCCGCTTTACCGTCAGGCGTTGTTGTCCGACTTTTCGCTGCCGCCGGCACAGCCGCAGAGCGATGAGGCCATTACCACCCAGTGGACCAAATGGCTGGATAACAATACCGATGCACGCTCTCCGTGGTTCTCGTTTATCGAATTCAACCACAGTGAGCTTAGCAGCAACGGCCGCCCGGTTTCGGCCAATGACCAACAACGCCGTTATCGTCAGGACACCGCCAGCATTGATGAACAGATCGATCGCATCATCACTACGCTGCGCGAGAAGAACCTGCTCGACAAAACGGTGGTGGTGATTACTGCCGAGCAAAGCAGCGCCGAGCGTCTCAAAGACGACGACCCGTCGCCGATGAACCGCGAACATCGTCAGGTGCCGCTGGTCGTGCACTGGCCGGATACCCCGGCGCAGACCATCAGCAAAATGACCGACCCGAAAGACGTGATGACCACGCTGATGCAGCGTCTGCTGCATGTGAAAACCGCAACCGAGGATTACTCTCAGGGTGAGGACCTGTTCAGCGCCGAGCGCCGCACCAACTGGCTGCTCAACGGGGACAACAATGCGCTGACCATCATCACGCCACAGCAGGTTATTGTGTTGGGACGCAACGGCAACTACCGTGCTTACGACGCCAGCGGTCGGCTATTGCCAAACGAAAAACCCCAGTTGGGGCTGCTCTTGCAGGTGCTGACGACCGAACGGCGATTTATTGCCAACTAACTGCCTAAATCTAAAGCAGTCGTTCGGGGCGGCTATTGCAATCGGGTCAGGAAACGGTAGTATAGCGGCCCATAGCATCGGCACGTAGCGCAGCCTGGTAGCGCACCGTCATGGGGTGTCGGGGGTCGGAGGTTCAAATCCTCTCGTGCCGACCAAATACATATTCGGTTAGTATCGTTTACTACCGGAAACCCCACAATAACCCGCATTCTCACTGAGTTTGTGGGTTTTTTGTTGCCTGTTATCTATCGGCATACCCCGTTTACAGCCGGAAAGTTTAGTTATACGCTTAGTTATACCGCCCCATATAACTACAAAAGCGTATAACTACGATGGCTCGTATAACTACCCCACTGACCAATACCGAGATCAAAGCCGCCAAACCTTCCGAGAAGGAATACACGCTACAGGACGGGGATGGGTTGTATCTGCTGGTGAAATCGAGCGGCTCTAAAATCTGGCGCTTTAACTACTACCGCCCCGATACGAAGAAACGTGCGTTAATCAGCTTTGGTTCATTCCCTGCGGTTTCGTTGGCCGAAGCTCGACAACGACGTGAGGCGGCAAAGGCGCTTATCAGCAAAGGAATCGATCCACAATTCCACCAGCAACAGCAGCGCGAACAAGAGCAAGCCATCAACCTGAACACGTTCGCCAAAGTTTCCGCCGACTGGTACGAAGTGAAAAAGTCTCAACCGCTGGCCGAGAACACCATTAAAGATATCTGGCGCTCTCTGGAAAAATACGTGTTCCCGTTCATCGGAACCTTACCAATCACCCAGCTTACCGCTCGTCACTTCATTACCGCGCTGGAACCGATACAGGCCAGCGGCAAGCTGGAAACCGTCAAACGGGTAAGCCAGCGAATTAACGAGGTGATGGATTATGCGGTTAACTCTGGGCTGATTCCCGCGAACCCCGCCGCCAAGATCCGCAAAGCCTTTCAGACGCCGGTGAAAACCCATATGCCGACCATTCGGCCAGAGGCATTACCTGGCTTGATGAAAACGCTATCGGTCGCCAGCATTGAGTTACAGACCCGCTTATTGATTGAATGGCAGCTACTGACCGTTACCCGCCCTGCCGAAGCCGCAGAAACCCGCTGGAGCGAGATAAACCTGACAGAGAACACCTGGACGATCCCCGCTGGCCGTATGAAGATGCGCCGTGAGCACGTTATTCCCCTATCCCCGCAGGCGTTAGCTATTCTGGACGCCATGAAGCCTATCAGCGGCCATCGAGAATACCTGTTTCCTTCCAGTAAAGATCCTAAGCAACCGATGAACAGCCAAACCGCTAACGCCGCATTGCGCCGTATGGGTTACAAAGGCGTACTGGTATCTCACGGCCTACGCGCCATATTCAGCACCGCTGCCAATGAAGAAGGCTTCCCGCCAGATGTGATTGAAGCCGCCCTCGCCCACGTTGACACCAACGAAGTGCGCCGCGCCTATAACCGCTCCACCTATCTGGAACAGCGCAAAGTCTTGATGTGCTGGTGGGGTGAATTTGTCGAAACAGCCGCAACGGGAAAAGTAATGGCGTCGGAAGGAGCCAGAGGTTTGCGCGCAGTTAATGGCTGATACTGTATTTATATACAGTTAATTATTGATTCCTGCTAGTTGCCCTCCTAAAATGTCGTTATCCGGTGAAAACAGGCAGAACCGAGAACCCCATAGCTGAATGCTTTTCTCCGTCAACTGGCACAAGACTCACTGATAAGGAGCATCATGAAAAAGCTGTTTAAGCTCAAAGAGTGGTTAACATTAGAAGAAACCGCCCGCAGACTGACCACCAGCTTTCAAGAAGAAGTATCCATTGCAGACTGTCTTCAACTTGCACTTGATGGTCACATCATCATTTCAGCGCTAATAGAAAAAAACCGCTATGGTATGTGGGCTGAAAAAAGGAGCCCTCTTAGCAAAGATCTTTTAGCAGGGTTTAACAAATTCTTATTAGAGAAAGGAATGCTTAAGGAAAATCCTCACGTGCTGGATGATGCAGTTGAGGCAATATCAAATAGGATGCCTATACGCATGTCTCGATATGGGGAAGTGTTTCGCCTTGAAACAGGCATCTATGATCTACCGATGATAGGGGCTGAAGTATTGGATGTTTTGCACCTTTGTTCTATTCACCAAGGAAGAGAGCCAGCAACCTTTATTAATCTGGATGGACCATTTTTAATTGATGACGAACGATATATCAGCATAGTCGAACCTTTCATTGAGAAAGCTGTTGGATATAAAATGGACGACGCAGGAAAGCTAAGACTATTTGATGAAAAAAGAAAAGAATTCGTAACACCAGATAATTATCACTCATCGTTTTATCCCGCAGATGGATTACGTGATGTCGAATTTGTATTTCGGCGCGTAAATATTGAGCAATTTGAAAAGCAGCAGTTGGATGAATATACCGATCTCAATCTGAATGAAAGCCTTTTCGTTATTGGCGCGATTATTGATGCACTAAAAAATACATCGACCAAATCAAAAAGATGGACACAAGATAGCCTGAAGCTAGAAATAGTCGAGAATACAGAGAACATCAAAAGCCGCACTCTGGACAACTACTTTTCAGAATCAAATAAGTATTATAAATCAATCTGTTAATTTTGCAGCGAAAATCAATTTTTCGTTGCGATGCCAATTCCCTCACTCTGTTATTGAATAGCCTCATCGACCGGATACGACCGGTCATTGATGAGGTATATCGCTATGAACCTGTTAGACAGAAAAATCCTGTTAAAGAAAGAAGTGAAAGCCATTCTGCGCGTCAGTTCGGACAGCAGCTTTCAGGAAATGATCAATGCCGGAGAATTCCCCAAAGGGTTTCGGGTTGGCTTACGGCGCGTAGGCTGGTTCGAGGATGAAGTTAGCGAGTGGTTAACGCAACGTATTGCCGAACGTGACCAGCAAACCGAAACCGCATAAGCCGACACATCCATTCTTATTGCCGCGATAGCGGCATAGCGGAATCAAAAAATATGATGATTCAAAAATCTGGCGCTGGCTGGAACGGGCATTGCTACGCCCAAAGTCAGGAAACAGCCTTTTTTATACACAATAGCGAGTTCATTTTTCTCACTCTGAAAAATGCGCAACGCTTAGCAAACCCAATACAAAACGTATTGACGCTGGCGGGGCATCTGGCTTATCGTTTCACCGTTGCCGCAAAATCGGCGACCAGGTTTAGCAGCCTGAATGTACAAGCGGACGACCGCTTTAGTTTCATGCGGTTTTTTTACGTCCGTAAACCAAGTTATGCCCAAATTATGGTGGGGCGTAATGGGGGAGCCTTCGGGCTCGCCGGTTTCTTGTACGCCGGTCTGCTAACCCTGTTACGTCCCACCACCCTGTTTAGCAGCGGTGTGGTGGGGTTTTCAAACCCGTACAAGAGGCCGCCGCTATGGTTGCTACCCCTACCCCGTTTCACCCTCATTTCACCTTTCTCTTTCTGGCAGTCTACCGCACAGCGCCGCACGACAAACCGCACCGTAAAGCCATTATTGCGCAGAATGAGCGATCCGCTCGTCAGCATTTTGAGCCCGATTTTATTCTGTTCTTTGCTGGCCGCCTTCCCGTTCAGGAGATACGCCATGTTTGATAACACTCCGCTGGAACAGGAAGAGCTGATCGATCAGTGCCGTGCGTTGGCTTATGCCATCGTGGAATTAAGGGAGCCGCAGGCAAAAGAGATCCTGATGTTCATTCTTGCCGAACGGCTTGATGCGCTCCACCGTGCGCAGGAGGACGAAGCCGCATGAGCAACACGTTTATTCAAGACGTGCGGGCAAAAGCCAACGGTCATTGGGAAGGGATTTTGCAGCGGCTAGGCATCCCGACCAATCGGCAGGAAAGTGAATGCCCCAATTGTGGCGGGAATACCCGCTACCGTTTTGACGATAAAGAAGGCCGTGGTACATATTTTTGTTCTCACTGCGGCGCAGGAACCGGACTGGATCTGGTGATGAAGGTGAATAAGTGTGGTGCGAGGCAAGCAGCGGAACAGGTCGCCGAGGTGCTGGCGCTTCCGTTGCCCGTCATTACCCCCGCCAGTGAGAAGTCTGATAACCGCACAATTACCGAACGGGTGAATTCGCTGGTGGCAAAAGCGGTATCAGGCCAGTCTGACTATCTGCTGAATAAGGGGCTGCAACGCCCCTCACTACTGTTAGATGATGGTTCCCTGTTGCTGGTACTGCAAAACATGGACGGCACCACCACCGGCGCACAGCTTATCAAACCTAATGGTGAGAAAAAGTTGATTGCCGGTAGCCGCAAGAAAGGCGCATTCATTCCCGTTAGTACCCTACCCAAACACACGGACACCGTAATCATTGCCGAAGGTTACGCCACGGCGATTACGGCATCGTTACTGATACAGGGTGTCGCTATCAGCGCGTTAGATAGCGGGAATCTGATTCACGTTGCGCGGTCTTGCCGTGCTGTCTGGCCGGACGCAAAAATCATCCTTGCTGCGGACAATGACCATAAACCCGATGGTCGCAACACGGGAAAAATCGCGGCTGAAAAAGCAGCACAGGCGATAAACGGTTGGGTGGCGCTTCCGCCTACCACTGAAAAAGCCGACTGGAATGATTACTACCAGCAACATGGCGCGGCGGTATCCATATCGGCCTTTGCCGCCTCACTTTATCAACCAGGACAAAAACCGCTGCAGTCTTCCGATTCACCCTTAAAACCTTACGCAGACATTCGTCATGGCGGGCTGTATTGGGTAGAGCCGAAGACTGACCATGACAGCGGCGACATTATCGAGCGTGAAAGCTGGCTGTCTGATCCTATTACGGTGGCGGGGATTGGATCGGATGAGTCAGAGCGTTATCTGGTTCTAAGTTGGACGCCAAGCGGTGAAAACCAGCCCCGTACCGAAGCGATTCCAATGCGAGATATTGGCGAACGTGAAGGCTGGGCGCGATTACGCGCGGGTGGATTAGCAGTCACGGCCAAAGGTGGGTTACGGGCAATACTGGCCGATCACTTGTGTCGCAGTCATGCGGGTTGCCGCTGGGCAATCGCCAGCGCGACTGGCTGGCAGCATGGCGCTTACCTGATGCCGGACGGTTCTGTTATCGGTACACCAAGCATTCCCGTCTTATTCAACGGTAAATCGGGCGCAGCCAAAGGTTATGCCACCAGCGGAACGGTGCAAAGCTGGCATGAAAACGTCGCAGCACTGGCACAGGGTAATCCCTCCATGATGTTGGGGGTCGCTTGTGCCTTTGCTGCCCCGCTTATCGGGCTGGTAAACGCGGACGGGTTCGGCGTCCACCTGTTTGGCGGTTCCTCTGCGGGCAAAACCACCACCGGCAATATCGCCTCTTCCGTCTATGGCGATCCTAACGCGCTTAAACTAACGTGGTATTCCACCGCGTTGGGGCTGGTGAACGAAGCCGCCGCCCATAATGACGGCTTTATGCCGTTGGATGAAATCGGGCAAGGCAGCAATCGTAAAGCCGTGGCCGATGCCGCCTATGCACTGTTTAACGGCGTGGGTAAGATTCAGGGAGCCAGAGAAGGCGGCAACCGAGAGCTAAAACGCTGGCGAGCAATGGCGTTCAGTACCGGCGAGATCGATCTGGAAAGCTATATCCGCGCTGACGGCGGGCGGGTGAATGCCGGTCAATTGGTGCGCCTGCTGAACGTCCCGATCACCAAAGCGACGGTATTTCATGGCTATCAGGATGGCAAAGCTCATGCTGACGCGATCCGTGATGCCAGCAACGGCCATTATGGCGCAGTCGGTCGAAAGTGGATCGCTCACCTTGCCAGCCAGAAAGAAAATGCGCTGGCAACCTACCGCGAAACAGAACGGCGCTGGTTGTCACTCTTACCCGATGATGCCAGCGAACAAGTTCGGCGTGTGGCGTCACGTTTTGCCGTACTGGAAGCCGCTTTATTACTCTCAGCCTCTTTAACTGGTTGGACAGCGCAAGAATGCCACGATGCGCTACATCACAGCTTCTATGCCTGGGTAAATGAATTCGGTATGGGCAACCGTGAGGCCAAAGCCTGGGTAGAACAGGCTGATGCCTTTTTGCACCAGTTTGGCTACAGCCGTTATTTACCGCATCCCAATCCAGATCCACGCGATTTACCCATCAAGGATCTGGCGGGGTATCGAGTGAAAAAGCCAGGAGCCGATACGCTGGTGTTTCACACCTTCCCCGCCGTATTCAATAACGAGATTGCAACTGGTGCCAATGCCGCGGCGTTTGCGCAGGCGCTGGCCGATGCCGGAATGCTGGACAAACCCGCCAAAGGCATCACACGTAAATCACTACGCATTGACGGCAAACAGCCACGCTTTGTGGTACTCATGACACTCGACGACGAGGAAGAGTAAATCACGCGTAAGGTAAAATAAGGTCGGTTCGGTAGGTTCAGTCGGTTCATTATTTTAATGCATTGATTTATAGCTATTTTTATTTGAATAGTGAACCGACTCTGAACCGACTTTAGCCATTTTGAACCGACCTAACCAAACGCCTCTTTTCTGGCTGGCTTGATGAACCGACTTTCACACCGCGTGAACCTACCCCTAGGTCGGTTCAATTCTGAAAGTAATCACTTTATCTATCAACAAGTTGACTACGTGAACCGACTGAACCTACCGAACCGACCCACTTTTGCTTATCTATAAGAATTTGCGCACACAAAAATCATGATGAGTTAAATCATTGCCAGCACGAAAGTGCGCAAACCGACACTGAGCTGTTACAGAAAAATTCGCAATGTGGTTCGCAGTTGGTACGCAGTTGTACGCATTACTGTGCGAACTGCGTACCACGCTGCAACCCGCACCACGCCTAATTTTATTCAATTTGAAATCAATTTTTTGGTCGGTACGCATGTATAGAAATGCTATGGTTTTTTGCGATGTCGGCGCGGTGGGGAGTAGGATGGGGAATGTGTTTGAAATGATAGATTGGGAGCAGTTTCGATCTATGACCGAGTCAATCACTACTGGAGACAGGCTAAGCGCGACGGACCGCTATGTGCCATAGCGGTCATTGCTAATATCAGTATGTGGTTATCAACGGGGTGCAGCTCAGTGAACAATTACATACCTGACTGTCAGTGAAAGGAACATAAATTGCCAGCCAGTTTTACTGCATTTAGGTGTTTAGGTTAATCATCCTCTCGAACTTTTTGATCACTGATTACCCGTTCTGCTTCGTGGTCATAGCCATCCGCTAAAACTCTTAAGGTAACGGCGAATCGCTGAAAACCAGCGTTTTCCACTTCCTCTGCTTTTGTTCGAAACTGGTTCGCCAGTTCTCTCTCAGGTTTTCCAGTTGGGTCAACCCAATGAGCACCACGTAAGTTGTAGGTTCCTGTTCTGTAGCCTTCGCGCATCCTTTCAGCATCACGAGCATTCAGAGCAGCTGCGACTTCTCGGTTTATCCACAAACCATCTGGATCGGAGGGCGTAGAAACCAAAACTTCACCAACTTTGCTGAGAGCAACGTCCAAGTGACCTGACTCTGTAGCAACTTCCTTAACTTTCTGAAGCCATTCAGTAAAACGTTCTTCGCTGAACGCTCCATTTGGTTGGCTTCCCGGCGGTGTATCCCAGTTGTACAAAAGCCGCCAAGAATTTCTTGCGATGGCTTCTGATTCCTCTGTGGGTTCACTCGCCGTCAGATCTTCTTTGTCAGAACGGAAAGTAAGTCGAATTACCTCGCAGAAAAACTCGGGATCATTAGCCATCCTATTTTCAAGGAACTGGGGCACAGCACCTCGGTGACCATCGAGCAATGGAATATATGCCCACTCGACTCTAAATAGATCATCCTGATTCACCTCGGGTTGAGTCTGAAGAAATTTGATAAGAGTCGTTATGTGGTACCCGTCCATGTTGGAACTAGATTCATTAGCCGAAAGGGCAGCAATCAACGTGCGGACACACTGGTTAGTATCAATTGGCTGCTTAGCTCGATGCATCCTGTACAGGCAGTCGATTGCCGCATCTGGTCTGCCATGTTCAATCAGTTTATCGATGGCATTAGCTAGTTCTCCTTCAGCCTGATAAGCATTTGCATCGGTACGGGTCCAGTATTCGCTCTCAGAAGCTTGAAGGTATTGAGAGGCTCTAACCCATGTTTCCTTGGTAAAAGGCAGATAAGCCAGGAATTGACCTAACTGTTCAGGTGTCCAATCAGATTTATCGAGATTGTCGCACCACTCCCAACCTTTGAGATAAAAACGCTGCCAGATGAAAGCGCTTACCAATGCCTTGTGCTTATTTTCTGTTGTATCCAGGAAATGAGGCAAAAGAATAGTTTCGAATACATCATCGCTGATAGTACCAAGTACGCATCCTACCTGATTGGTTGCAGAAACGTGTTCAGCAAACCGCATAACGCCTTCCGCACCATCTTGCTGAAAAATTTCTGAAATTGCTGATTCGCGCCTTGCTTCAAGTTTCTTTCGCTGTTCTTCCCAATCATCATTTTCTTCGTAGAGATCAAAATCCCGATTTGAAAAAAGGTGTTGATATAAGTTGAATGGATTGGTAGGAGCCAGTTGCTCGGCAACGTTTTCGATGCGAGTTAGCAGCTCATCAGGCAAAGCCCAATTGGCATCAGAGAATCGCCGATGTTTGTTTGAAAATTGATTAAGATGATCCCATATCAAAACTCGTTTTTCTTCATGAAGTCCGGTAATTGTTTTCGAAGAGAGGATCTCAAGAAGGTGTTCGAAAGCAGGAGATGGCAGACTATCAAAATGATCAATCAATAAGGTAAGGCGTTCGGTATCTTCTCCAACGCTTGCGACGGCAAGCTCAGCATAAAAAGATGTCTGCAACCAGTAATCCTGATTAGTCACGCCGTTTTCCCAGTCATCGGGGATTATTCGGCGCCAAGAGGGTTTGTGTGACCCAGAAGAGGTTTGATGGTGACCGGGTAGAAGCTGGACGAGCAAATTCCAAGCAATATTAGGCCATTCTTTAAAAATGACGTTGACTGCGACTTGTCGTTTTTCTATGGATGCCAGCGTTTGTGGCAACCACGGTAATAATATCGTGGCAAGCGAATTAGATGGCCGATTAGCCCACTTGCCCCCAGGGTCGTGGCTGGCTAGTTCAGCCAGTACAACACAGACTCGTACTAGATATTGCTCATCCCAAGCTAATCCCTCTAGAGCCCATAGCAATCCAGTCAGATAATTACCACCAGTGATACCATTTCCTTCCTGAGAAAATAGCTCATCAAATGCACAGGGCGTCTGACGCATTGCTTTCTCAACTGCATCAAGAAATTTTGCGGGAGCGGCTTCAGCCAGAGTTGGTAGCAAACCGTTCAGGCTACCCCATAAAACCCAGTTTGCATCAGTCAAAATCGTGTGTATTGCGACGTTAACGGTAGCTTCGGCATTCCCCTGAGAGCAGTTAACGCAAACTTCTGGTCGGCTTCCGATTATGGCTAAACCCTCTGCTATGCCTTGTCGCAGCATGGGTGAAAAATTCAGCACCTTACCATGAATACTAGCGGCGTAACGTTCCTCAGCAGGTAATTCGAAAGCGGGGTCTGGCTCTTTGAGTAAGGAAATTGCGAGAGATTTAAACAATTCGAGGTTCTGATCAAGAACACGGGACCCCAGAAGACTCCATAGCTCCATTCGATTAGCTACTTTCCAGATACCATTTTTGAGAGACAAAGGGCTGTCTGGGCTATGTAAAATCTCTCGTGCCTTCCTTAGCCATTCGTCATAACTGATGCCAAGAAATTGGGATAGTACATTTAGGTCACATTCATTTTTTTCATTCCATCGCCCGATCAACATCGTAAGGACTAAATAGGTGGCATCTGGATGTTGAGTCCAGTCGGTTTTGACTGTCAGTTGTACTGTCTTTAACTTCTCAGGAATCTCAGCAACAACTCTTTGTTTGAAAACTTCTAAAAGATCCTCTGGAATCTTACTTGGGATGATAGTGCCAGCATCCTTATTCCAAGTTTGTACGATATCGACGATCCTCGACCAAACCCATTGAGGATATTGTTGATGGAATTGCGCTATGTGAGAATGCAGCAGAGACAGAACAACGCCAGATTCATTACCCAGATCGTACCCTAGTAAATGGAAATGGTTCAGAAAGTCATAAAGCTCATCGTTTGTTAAATCGTTCCCATTATTTGCCGCCTTCAGGTGATACTGAATGACCTCCAGTTTCTCGGTGCTTTTAGCTGGGCTGAACTTGGCCTGCCGTACGTTTCTCAAAAATTCATCAACATTTTTTGTGTGTCTAGCCTGGTTCAGTAACCATTGCACATTGTGTGTATCGGTTGAACTGAGCGGGCCGGTGATCAGTGCAATAACATCCTTTGTCTTGGTGAACACTCCGGCGTTGTTGAAATCATTCCAGGCAGCCTGTATCACTTCCCCAAATGTCGTATTACCTTGCGTAAATGAAATAGAATGCTTGATTTGTCCTAGGAGCTTCCGCTTTTCATGGCTGGTGTCATTTTCAACGACGACTATCAAGTCGTCAGTATCAAAACCATCAATTTTGCCCTGGAGTTTTATGTCCACTATTGGCCAGCAAGGAAGACAAGGTGCATTACCGCCTGTTAGCATTAGGGCAACAAAAGACGCCTGGACATGCGCTTCAAAATGAACGCCGCCACCGCCTGTAGAAAACGGATTGCTCAGATTTTTTTTGTTTGCCATTAACAATCACATCCGTATTTTGATTCCAAATAAATTAAGAAAGAGGTTCGCTCAAGCTTAAAATTTCCACATCCTTTAAAGATACGGTTATCCCTTGCGTCTGCATAGATTAACTAGCTACGGTAAATAATGGCTATCGCTAAATAGTCGTAAGGTTATATCCAGTATTTTATGTTGACGCAAGATGGTCGCTGGGCACGTCATATTTTTTTAGAACTGGGTCAGCTCTTTTCATACGAGTATGAAAATTTGCATCAGTGTGATGAATCTCCCCTTAAAGTCAGCAATACCCTCAGACGCAACGACACGTGACTTTTTAAACTAAATTTTACTACCATAGAACTTCAAACTTCTGTCCGCACTGTTTTTACATAAAATTTTAATAAACAATTGGTTATGAGCGGAAGTAGAAGTATGTTGCATCTAACTCAGACAGTCAGCAACTAATCCATACCAGCCCAGAGAACGACATCCCACCAACCATTGAGTAGCCACTTGCCTCTCTCTTCTCACCTCACTACAATGTATACAAAACACACAATGTAGTGAGGTGGCGTATGGGTGTCATGTCCGTTCGATTAAATGATGAAACAACCGCGCAGCTTGATGCGCTGGCTAAAGCTACGGGACGTACCCGCTCTTTTCTGGCTGGACAAGCTATTGAAGACTATCTTGCGCGGGAAGCCTGGCAGATAACAGAGATCGAGCAAGCTATTAAAGAAGCCGATGCAGGCGATTTTGTCTCATCAGATGAGATGGACAATCTGTTTAAAAAGTTAGGTACGGCAAGACATGGAAATTAAATGGCTGCGTAAATCTGCGGCCAATTTGGAAGCCGAGTACCGCTATATCGCGCAGGACGATCCACAAGCCGCCAGCCAATTCATAGATGAAGTCCAAAGGTTGACGGAATTACTACCGCAACAGCCAGCAATGGGAAGACCTGGCCGTGTACTTGGAACGCGTGAACTTGTGTTAACTCACTATCCCTACATCATCCCCTACCGCGTGAAAGATAATATGATCCAGATTCTACGCGTCTTTCATACACACAGACGTTTACCCGCAAAATGGTGAACAACGAACCTTCACAAAAGTAAACCTAAGTACACCGGTGAATATGATGGGTAATGTTACTTTCCGTATCGATGACGATCTTAAAAGGCGCTCTTATGCAGCACTGAAGAAACTGGGTATTACACCTTCTGAGGCATTGCGCCTTACGTTGGAATACGTTGCTGAAAATGAAAGACTCCCATTTAAACAAAAGTTACTCAATGATGAAGACGTAGAATTAGTTGAAGTTGTCCGTGAACATCTTCACAACCCCAAGCCAGTACGCATGACGCTGGATGATCTTTAGTGTTTTACTTTTTGGGTTTTGACGAACGCACATCCACTAACTAATCGCCACTCAGCCATGAAAGACAACAAAAAACACGACCAACAATCAAGATCGTCCGGCTGGGGCGGTAAACGTATCGGTGCAGGTGCTCCCGTAGGTAACACCAATGCAGTGAAACATGGGGAACGCAGCCGCCAGGCATTCTTTCCTTTGGCGGGTGATGATGGGCGATTCACGCCGTTGCAATTGCTACGAGTAAGAAACCTACTTCTTGCTGAACGTGTCGGCGAGTTGATGCACAGATCTCTTTCTTTGGGTACAGCCGAATGGCGTGAGTTTATGTTGCTCGATGGGATTTTATGGCAGCACACACGCAAAATGATGGTGTTGGAGCGTCGCCAGGCAAAAGCAAACTATGCGCCATAGTCAAAGATATTTTGACAATACGAAACTCAGCTCACGCCAATTGCTTTCGTAGCCAGGAACACCAGCATCTTTCAATGACGCAATCAGTTCGTCAAAATCAACACCTGTAATCCTTATCTGCTGATCGTTGTTTTTGGCAACCGCGACGATCTGTTTTTGTGAATCGTCAAAACTAACTTCAATACGCCAACCGTTCTCCATGTTGTAGCCAATGCACATAAACACCTCAGATTCAGATAGCATACGACCAAATGCTATATCCTTTTAATCAGTCACACACTGTATCAGAAGTAACTCAGCCACGCGTCATGCAGCCAAAGGTAACAATTGGCTGATTCTGTCAGGGCTTACTAAGCGATAAAAAATCGTACTCACCGCTACCATTTTTCAGAATGACTTTTCGTTTTAGTTATACGTTTAGTTATATTAATAAAAATTAAATCACACAATAAATAATAAAAACAAATACTTATAACATAAATTCAATTTCTCTCGTGGCTCCTCTCTGAGTTTGCGGGTTTTTTGTTGCCTGTTATCTGCCGGGATACCCCGTTTACAGCCGGAAACTTTGGGCTCGCCCCCTTAAGTGGGAATCGCTTTAAAAACGGAACCCAACGGACACACTGTTTTACCCTCCTTTTCTCCTGCTAACTTGCTCCATCCGCCCACAGAAACTACAATGTATACAAAATAAACAATGTAGTGAGGTATACATCATGGGTGTTATGTCGGTTCGCTTGAATGACAACGCCTCCGCCCAGTTAGACGCGCTGGCAAAGGCGACGGGGCGTACACGCTCTTTTCTCGCAGGTCAGGCTATTGAAGAGTATCTCGCACGGGAAGCCTGGCAAATTGCCGAGGTTGAGCAAGCGATTAAAGAGGCTGACGCGGGTGATTTTGTTGCGGCTGATGAAATGGACAAGCTGTTTCAAAAACTAGGTGCAACAACGCATGGAAATTAAATGGCTGCGCAAAGCTGCCGCCAATCTGGAAGCCGAATACCACCATATTGCACAGGATGATCCGCAGGCAGCCGGTCAGTTTGTCAGTGAGGTCAGACGATTAACACAACTCCTGCCAGAGCAGCCATCACTGGGGCGACCGGGTCGCGTTCCAGGCACACGCGAACTGGTGTTATCGCACTATCCCTATATCATCCCCTACCGTGTCAAAAACAACACCATTCAGATCTTACGCATTTTCCATACCCACAGGCGTTTACCGTCCACATGGTGAGTGGTGAAACTGGCTGCTCACGGGTTACAGCAAAACGATACGCAATAAAGTACGCAGCATCATGCGTCATTTTCAGTGCGTACCACGGGCCCCCCTTCCCCCACGTACCGTTAGCTTTTTTTCGTGTATTTGATCCGTCCTGAATAGCGTTGACACGTTCCTGACTTAAATCTGGAGAACGTGATGATGACTGAGTTCAAACGTACCCAACGTGATTATCCTCTATCCTTTAAAATAGCCGTCGTTGAGCAAGTCGAAAAAGGCGAAATG